>Ga0247832_1006561_pt1 | contig 12696 bp, 11 predicted proteins | sample LaCruzMarch2015__10_FD_192407 | JGI IMG/M metagenome (GOLD analysis project Ga0247832, IMG submission 192407) | Freshwater microbial communities from meromictic Lake La Cruz, Castile-La Mancha, Spain - LaCruzMarch2015_4m | ecosystem: Environmental > Aquatic > Freshwater > Lake | place: Spain... | reverse complement strand
AATACCTACAACTTTGCTTTTCGATTGGTTTTATCTATCTTCGATTGGCGCAGCCGAATGAGTATTTTCACAGACTGGCGTTGGCTGTCAGTTTTGTCGAAAATGTTTCAGGCTAGATGATACAACCTTTATGGGCTTTGGTTCACCGCCCGATATGCCCGATTTTAACTTGGGAGCAAGTGGGCAAGTGTGTTGGCCATTAAACAGTAATGAGATAGGAGATGTGAGATATGAGATGTTGGAGGTTTATCCAAATCCAGCTAGCAGTACTTTGTATATTAAGTGCGATAAGCCAATAGCGAATAGCCAAAAGGAGTTGTATAATTCTGTAGGGCAAATGTTATTGCGTACTAAGGAGGATGAAATAGATGTGAGTGGTTTGTCTAAAGGTATGTATTATCTTCGAATAGAGAATCAGGTGGTGAAAGTGGTGGTTGAATGATGAAATTTTCGTTTAGATTATTTTGAACATTATTACATTTCATCAGCTTAATAATGCGTGTGTCGATGAAGTATAGCCGTGGTGGGAACGACTCCGCTTTGCGGAAGTGGACAACACGAAGTAGTCTAATAATGTATTTCAGTTTGGCTCCAAAAAAATGTTCTAAGTGTTTCATCTTCAATCCTTTGAAACAATGATTTAGTTATAAAAAAAAGCCTTCACTTAATGCGAAGGCTTTTTCTAAAAATTTAAGTGTATTATTATTGTGTCATTTCAACGGCTTTTTCTACCATTTTTTTGGAACCTATAAATATAGGAACGCGCATGTGCAATTCGGTAGGTACTACATCGAGCACGGATTGTGTACCTGTAGTGCCAATACCACCTGCCATTTCGATGATGTAACTCATAGGGTTGCATTCGTATATCAAACGGAGCTTTCCATTTGGATTTTTGTTGTCGGCCGGATACATAAACAATCCACCTTTGATAAGCGTACGGTGCAAATCTGCAACCATACTACCAATGTAACGGTGAGAATACGGGCGTCCGCTTTCTTTGTCATCTTCCATACAATATTCCAAATAAGCTTTGAGTTTGTCGTCAAATTTGTTGGTATTGCCTTGGTTGACAGAGTATATTTTTCCTTTTTCAGGACATTTCATGTCTTTGTGCGACAAACAGAATTCGCCTATGCTAGGTTCGAGTGTAAATCCATTAACGCCCAAGCGTGTAGCATATACCAACATGGTACTGGAGCCATATATAACGTAACCTGCAGCCATGAGGTTTTTTCCTTTTTGCAAAAAATCTGCTTCTGTACATGGTTGTCCAAGTGGGCTAACGCGTTTGTAAATACAAAATATAGTACCGATAGAGGCATTGACATCAATATTGGAAGATCCATCTAAAGGATCAAACATCACTACATATTTTGAATTAACAGAATGTGCATCGTCAAACGCTACAAATTCGTCGTTTTCTTCAGAAGCTATTCCAGCGCATTCGCTGCTATTATGCAAGACATTGATCAAGACATCATTGGCAAATACATCGAGCTTCATTTGCTCTTCGCCTTGAACATTGACAGCGCCATGTGCACCGAGTATATCAGCCAAGCCAGCTTTGTTCACTTGTTTGTTGATAAACTTGCACGCTAAGCCGATGTCGCGGAGGAGGGTAGAAAGTTCGCCTGTAGCATTGGGGAATTGACGCGTTTGATAAATTGTAAACTCGTCGAGCGTCATGAGTTGTCTGTTTGGATTCATGGTGCAAATGTAATTCGAAAATCTAAAAACTTTAGTAGGGAGTGGTTTTTAACTGTAAGTATTTTCTACTATATGTGTTTTTAACCGCAAAGAGCGCTAAGGATAACGCAGAGAGCGCAGAGAGGATTTAAGAGCAGAGATTGCAGAGAGGATTTTTTTAATCCAAGAAAGGAATTAAACAGCAAGAGAATATTGATTAATTGGTTGTAATGTTCAGAGAAACTATCATGTCGACGAATGAAATTCTCAAATTCTCAAATCTCACGTCTCAAATCTCACGTCTCACGTCTCATATCTCAAATCTCATATCACATATTTAATGCATCCTATCACCTCTAACCTCCATATCTGCAAGTATTTTCTTTTCGATTTGAAGTAATTCCTTCCAGCGCGCGAGTACTTTTTCTTCTGGGAAATACTCTTTTGCAAGGTCTAGAAATAATCTGTAATGACCTGCTTCTGAAATCATAAATTTTCGGTAGAACTCACGCAGGTATGCATCTTCGAGGTTTTCACTTAGGAGCCGAAAACGTTCGCAGCTTCGAGCTTCAATCAGTCCGAAAATAAGCAATCTATCCAGAAAACGCCCTTCGGGACTGCCTCCTTTTTGTTCGTGTTGATTGAGAGCATTCACATATTCATCTTTACGTTGAGGTCCAAGTGTAAGGTTTCGTTTTTTCATTTCGGAAAGTACCATGCGAAAATGCCCCCATTCTTCGGTTACAATAGGCGAAAGTTCATCGACGAGGCGAGTGTATTCGGGGTATTTTTGTATGAGACTAATGCAATGACTAGCTGCTTTTTGTTCGCAGTAAGCATGATCAGACAGGATGTCTTCTAATGATATTGCAGCAAGATTGACCCAGCGTGGGTCTGTTGGTAATTTGAGGCCTAATATCGTATTTTCGCTCGTACTCATTGTATTGTTATAAGATGTAATTGGTGTAAATTTACCAATTATTCCTTGAAATGTACCTATTACCGCTAAAAACTGCCCACCTTCTCAATTTCTCTTATTGTGGATTAATTTCAAATTATATTAGCGATTTCAAAGACTTTTGAAGCGACTTTTTTACATATCGATTTGGATACTAGGCTGGGTTATTTACCCCTTACTCAGTCATGGCATTTTTGACCCCAAGAAGTTGTATCTCAAAAATATTAATCTCAACAATGGCTTATCACAAATTGTCGTTACTGATATTACAGAAGATAATATGGGGTTTGTTTGGGCGAGCACATTTGATGGGCTCAATCGTTTTGATGGGTCTAGTATTAAAGTTTTTTCACACAAACCTGGCGACTCAACGACTTTGCCATCATCAACAATCAACAGAGTTTATTCTGATTACAATCAACATCTGTATTTAACCACAGCAATTGGATTTAGTGTATTTGATTGCAAAACCGAAAAAATTATTTATCCAACCATTTTTAAGGAATATAAACCTCAATGGATTACGCGCAATTCAAATAAAGAAGTGTGGGTTTATACAAAATCGAGGCAACTTGTTTTGATCAATGCATCTAATTTCTCATTGATAAAAAAAGCACCTTTGCTGGACGAAGATTATGTTTTCAATGAATTAATCGATATTCAAAAAATACGGAATAATGTTTATCTGTTTGCTGCTAATGGGACCGTAGTTCGATATGACATCCTTTTGAATGATTATTTTATTTATTATAGTCCCAATTCGGATGAGTTTAAATTAAATAGTATAGGTTTAGATAAAAATCAAAATGTAATTATTTCTTCTGCTTGGATGGATTTTTTGTATTTCAATACACTTTATAATCGATTTGAGAATCCAGAATTTGTCCGCGAAAATGCAAAATTGGTTGGCATAAATAAAGTAGTTTATGATTCTATTCGAAATGTTTTGTATTTGACTACTTATGGTCAAGGCTTGTTTGTCTATGACTATGCTTCTATGCAAATGACACAGTACAAACGTGGTGATGAGCGAATTAATTTATCAAGCAATTATTTATTGAATATATTTTCATCCACAAATGGCATGATATATATTGGATATGATGGTGTTGGCTTCGATGTCATTGATCCAAATGTAAAACAGTTTGTACCAATTATCAAAAATGACACAAATGAAGCCAAAACGATTCGGTTTGTACGTAAAATAGTTGAAGATTTAGAAGGGAATATATTGATTGGGACAGCAGGTAGCGGCATGGTTAGATATTCGCCCCAGAATGAAACCTTCGAATTTTTTCCAATAGTAAACAAACTTTCGCAGTCCAATAATTTTGTCATAGAAATGATACGACATGATAATGAATTGTGGTTGGGCTTTAATGGAGAAGGAATAGGAATAGCGGACTTGAAAACATTAAAAATTAATAAACGAATAGGTGTAGGAGCGACAGATATGCTCTTGAGTGATGGTACTATTTGGTCCATGTTAGATACTAAAGATGGTTATATTTGGATTGGCACCCGTGGCAATGGTATCAACGTTTTGAACATGCAAACAGGTAAAATTAGAAAAATAACATCTATAGATTTTCCCGCATTCAATGCAAACGGTATTCGAACTATGTATTTGCGTAATAATAATAAAGTACTAATGGGTACTGAAGTTGGACTATTTGAAGTAGATCGGACAACATTGAATATTTCAAAAATAAAGCAACTGGAATACATCAAAACTGGCAATACAGAACTTTCTATTAAATGTATCTATGAAGATAAAAAAGGAATGATATGGGTAGGTACAAATGGCGACGGATTATTGATGTTGGATGCAAAATATAAACTTTTAAAATCTTTCAACACTGAAAATTTCTTAAGTAATAATGTCATATATTCAATTCTCCCGCAAAATGACACCACAATTTGGATGAGCTCGAATGCAGGTTTGACCAAATTGTATTGGTCGCCAAACCCAAAGATTGAAAATGCAATATTTAAGTCCCAGCATTTCAATGAAATTAATGGTTTGCAGTCCAATGAATTTAACACTGGGGCTTACGCAATGTTGAGTGGAGGTCGAATGGCTTTTGGCGGTTTGAATGGATTAAATATTTTCAATCCAAATGAAATTAAAACAACATTCTACTCACCTAAAGTTTATATATCAGAGTTGAAGATTTTTGAAAACCGATACAAGTCAGATACAAGTATCATTTATTTGAAGTCTGTCAAGCTTCAGCATTTTGAAAATTCATTATCTTTTGGTTTCAATACCTTAGGATTTACCTTGCCTGAAAAAACAAAATTCCAGTATAGATTGTTGGGATATGATAAAAATTGGATAAACTCCAATAATCGAAATTATGTCTCGTACACCAATCTCAATTCAGGCAACTACGTATTCCAAGTACGAGCATCTGCCAATGGAAGCGAATGGGAAGATGCTTATACGAGTCTCAAAATAACCATAGCAACCCCTTTTTACAGAACATGGTGGTTTATTTCTATAGTAGCCTTGTCGTTGCTCCAAATTGCATATATCATCTATCGCTTTCGTATGAAGCAAATTCTTGAAAAAGAAACTATTCGCATTCAATACAATAAAGATCTTGCAGAAGTAGAGATGAAAGCATTAAGAGCGCAAATCAATCCACACTTTTTGTTTAATTCGTTAAATTCAATCAACAATTTCATATTGAAAAATGATACTGAAAAGGCTTCAAAGTATTTAATCAAGTTTTCACAGTTGGTTCGAAATATCCTCAACAACTCTTCTAGTTCTTATGTAAGTTTACAAGAAGAGTTACATACTATCGAACTGTATATGCTGATTGAGGGTATGCGATTCAATAATCAATTTAGTTATTCAATCGAAATCGAGGACGATATCAATACATCGGTTATTAAAATGCCTTCATTGCTTTTACAGCCTTATGTAGAAAATGCAATATGGCATGGCTTATTGCACAAAGATGGGGAAAAGAAAATATGGATAAAAATAAAGCGAGATACAGCCCAGTCGATATCAATTCATATCGAAGATAACGGGGTAGGGCGTGTGGCAGCTAAAGCTATGCAACAAAGACCAAAAGATCATAAGTCATTTGGCATGCAAATTGGTGAAAGTCGCTTGAAACTCATGAATAATGGTCATGAAACAATAGCAAAAGTGGAAGTGGTTGATTTGTATACAAATACTAAAGAAGCAAAAGGAACTCAAATTAAAATAATTATCCCTTCTAATTTGTATGTGGACGACTATAAAATATTAAACTAATAAAAAATCAAAACTATGTATAAAGTAATTATTGTGGATGACGAATTGAATTGCGTAGAGGTCTTGGAAATCTTGATTAAGAAAAATTTTGAGGATTTATCTATTGTAGCTACGTTTACGTCGTCTAAAAAAGCGTTAGAATATCTTCAGCACAATCAGGTCGATTTGATATTTTTAGATATTCAAATGCCTTTCATGACGGGTATAGATATGTTGGCGAATTTGGAAAAACACAATTTCAATGTGGTATTTACAACTGCATTTGATCAATATGCAATTACAGCAATTAAATTATCGGCTTTGGATTATTTATTGAAACCAATTGATGAAGATTTGCTCCGCAATGCTGTGAATAAATTTAGAAAACAAAAGAACGATTTAAATGTGCAACAACAATTGTCTAATTTGTTACAGAATTATAACCTACCTGTACAAGCCACTACACCAACTCATCCACCTGTAAATAGCAAAATTGCTGTAGGCTTTCAGGATAGAATTTTGTTTTACGATCCACAGGAAATCCTGTATTGCCATAGCAATGACAATTATACCACCTTGGTTTTAAAAACGGGCGAAAAAGTCATTGCCTCAAAAACAATTCGATATTTTGAAGATATTTTGACACCCATGGGTTTTATTCGACCACATCAGTCTTATATTCTTAATGCAAAATATATCCAACAATACAGCAAAAAAGATGGCGGCTTTTTAATTATGATTGATGGTACTGCTATTCCTGTTAGTAGAAATAGAAAAGAGGAAATACTGCAAATGTTTAAAGGCGAGTTCTAATATTAAACTCGTTGTACCGGTGTTTTGGGCAACCATTGGTCTATTTTTTGTCTGAAAGCAAACAATAATAAACCAAATATGACAATAGCTACAGCTATAATTTCAGCTTGAGTAGGTTGTATAAAACCCCAATCGTATTTGTAATTGACGCGTATTTGTTCAATCAAGAAGCGTTCTATACCATTAAACACTAAATAAATGGAAAACATACTAAGTGGTGTTGTAAATCGCTTTCGTATGCGCCACAAGATGCCAAAAATGATTAAAGCCATTGCAAACTCGTAAATTGGTGTTGGGAAAACAGGCATAGGTAAGACTGAACAATAATCTCCTTCGCAATTGGGCAATTCTACACCAACATTATTCACATTGTTGGGATAGTTGTATGCAAACAACCAAACAGGTAATCCTGCAAAAGCAGTGATAGACTTATGAGGAACTGGTTCGCCAGGTTCAAAATGACGATTGATATGGTCTTTGTATTGCACCAATGTTTTGTCAAAAGGTTGCACAGCAACTACGACATGTCCGTTTGCGTTGGTAGTGTATGCCGAATTGTAAATACCCCAATCACCGTCGCCACTGATTTGACAACCTAAGCGCCCAATGCCATAAGCTAATATTAGCGCAGGTCCGGCTGCATCACATAAATGTCTGAAATCTAAATTGATTTTTCGAGCATAATACCACAATGCTAAAGTAGCTACAATCAATCCGCCATAAAATGTAAGACCGCTACTCGATAGTAAATTCCCCATGGGGTCTTGTAAAAAATCTTCCCAGGTTTCAAACGCATTGAAAATTTTTGCACCAGCAAAACCGCCAATAGCAGCTATAACGGCAATATCGCCTACGCGATGATGCGGAAAGGTCTTTACTTTTTTAGTTTGAATACCGTTTTTGCTATCTTTTTTTGAAGTATTGTATTTTAAAAACACACTCAAGCCTGCTATTACAAAACCTAATATAATATTTCCGTTAGGTGAAAATAAATAACTCATCGGATCTGGCGAGGCGATTTTCCATTCGAGAAACATGCCCAATAATTTGAATCCAATAATAAATCCAATGACACCACTGCTGATGTATTCAATAAGACTGGTAGGCTTTCCGACAGTAACTTCTTGAATCGTGAAACCCACAAGTCCATCGTCTTCCTTACGCTTGAGTTCGGCATAGATGACATAGCCTCCTGCCAAAAAACCCATTGCTACCAAAAAACCAAAGGTTTTTAACAAACTAAGTTGAGGAATATCGAGACCGAATAATTCGCGAAGTAAATGATGGAAATCTGGGTACATTACGCTTGGTTTAGGTAAAAATCGTTTTGAAGCGTAAAAGTAACATCATCCTTTCTATTTTTAGAAAAGAACATTTGGTTAAACCAAAATTGCAGAAGAATTAACAGTATTGGTTGAAAGCTTCTACCAGATTCGCTGCTATCATTTGTGCTGGACGTCCTTCTATCATGTGTCTTTCGATCATATGAACCAATTCGCCATCTTTCAACAATGCTATACATGGTGAAGATGGAGGATAAGGTAGCAAATAAGTACGTGCTTGCTGAACAGCAGCACCATCAAATCCTGCAAATGAAGTGACTAAATGAGTTGGTTTTGAAGCTGCATTTTCTACAGCCAACAATACACCTGGACGAGCTGTGCCTGCGCTACAACCGCATACTGAGTTTAATACTAAAAGGGTAGTGCCTGTACGAGCCATAGCAGCGTCTACTGCTTCTGGTGTAGATAAATCTTCAAATCCTTTGCTTGTCAATTCGGCCTTCATGGGTATTACGAGTTCCGCTGGGTACATAATCTTTTTGTTTTATGCAAAGGTAGTGTTTTGTAGTTAAGATTACAGATTTGACGTCCTAAGTTTCAGGTTGTGTTTTCTTATAATCCATTTATTTCATCTATGGACGATAGGTTTTTCTGGTAAAAGTATCAGTTGTATTCAGGGAAATTGGGCAGCCATGTATTCGAAACAACATGATATACAAACAATTGATGTCCATTGCTAACGGCAAGGTAAGCAACGCGCAAGGTAGAATTGTAGGCTAAAATTTGATTCAAAACATGTTGGTTTAAGGTCTCATCTTCTTCTTTACATTCTATAATCATCCAAGGGGTTTCTTTTTGGTAGATTAATATATCATATCGTTTATTAAGATTTCCCACTTTGATTTGTTTTTCGACAGAAATCATCGATGGAGGATAGTTTTTCTCCAAAACCAAATGTTTCAGTATTTGTTGTCGCACCCATTCCTCAGGGGTTAATATGACATATTTTTTTCGAAAAGTATCATAGATGTATTCTTTGCCAGCGATTTCTTTTATTTTGTATTTGTCCAACATTTACTCTCCAAAGATAATATTGCATTTGAGTATATTTGATAGTAAATTTCGGATTCAAACTAATAGAAGTGCACTATGAATTCATTGTTTCGTAAAAAAAATATACAACGTATACTTGCCGATGCCGAAAATGGCTATGGCGATGAAGGTCATAATCCGTTGAAGAAAATTCTTGGGGTTAAGGATTTGACATTCTTTGGTATAGCCGCTATTATCGGAGCAGGTATTTTTAGTAGTATTGGCAAAGCTTGTTTCGATGGCGGTCCGGCTGTCATCTTTTTATATTTATTTACTGCTTTGGCCTGTGGTTTTGCAGCACTTTGTTATGCAGAGTTTGCAAGTACAGTGCCTGTTTCGGGTAGTGCTTATACCTATGCCTATGTGGCTTTTGGCGAAATATTTGCTTGGATTATTGGTTGGGATTTGCTCATGGAATATGCTATTGGCAATATAGCTGTGGCCATTTCGTGGAGCGATTATTTCACCCATTTGACCGATCAGGCGGGGTTGATTATACCTCGATGGTTGACGATGGATTTTTCTACTGCACATCATGGGTTTGACGAAGTGCAGAAACTCCTAGCCGATGGAACTGCTCTGACCAGTATAGATGCCGCATTGATAGACAAACATGCCGCTTGGGCTGATGCGCCATCGCTGGGTTCGCTCAAATTGATTATGGATTTGCCTGCATTTGCTATCGTTGCATTGATTACAGCTGTGGTGTTTGTAGGTATACATGAAAGCCGTAAAATGAGCAATATGATGGTTATGTTTAAACTTGCTATTATATTTTTGATTATTGTCGTAGGAGGATATTATGTACAACCTGAAAACTGGAGCCCATTTGCGCCCAATGGATTGACTGGGATTCTCAAAGGTGTATCAGCGGTGTTTTTTGCCTATATTGGTTTTGATGCTATTTCTACCACGGCAGAAGAATGTAAAGATCCACAACGCGATTTGCCCAAAGGGATGATCAATGCATTGATTATTTGTACCATATTGTATGTCATATTAGCGTTAGTATTGACAGGAATGGTGCCTTATACCAAACTTAATGTTGGCGATCCATTGGCTATGATATTTGAAGAACGAGGAATGCCTTGGATAGCGGGTATAGTAGCTGTAAGTGCCATTATAGCCACTGCAAGTGTATTGTTAGTGTTTCAGATGGGACAACCGCGTATTTGGATGAGTATGAGTCGCGATGGCTTGTTGCCCAAAGTATTTTCAAAAATTCATCCCAAATACAATACACCTTCATTTTCAACCATATTGACGGGTATTGTAGTAGCAGTTCCTGCTTTATTTCTCAATTTGGATGTCGTTATTTCACTGACAAGTATTGGGACATTATTTGCTTTTGTATTGGTTTGCGCTGGGATTTTGGTCTTGCACGAAATGCCCGATAAGCCAGTTTCAAAATTCAATGTGCCATATTTGAGTGGTAAATATATCGTTCCTGTTTTGTTTGTAGTCGCGGTTACTTTATTGTTGATCTATAATCCTTCGCATTTCGCTTCGTTGTTTTCGCTTGAAGGCTTCCCGATGTTGTTGTTTTGGGTGGTGATGAGCATTGTAACAGTCTTGTCATTTCTTCGAAATTTTTCGTTGATTCCAGTTTTAGGGTTGATAAGCTGTTTTTATTTGATGGCACAAGAAAGTTATTCCAATTGGTTGCGATTTTTGATTTGGTTGGCCGTAGGCTTGGTTATTTATTTTTTATACAGTCGAGGGCATAGCCGTTTGAATCCGAAGCATGGGAAGTAATTCAAATTAATTAGGACAAATTTTCTTTACGATTTCGACTAAACTGCAATTATGTCATCTATTTTTAAACAAAACAGCCACAATGGCTGTTTTGTTTGAATGGTATGTAAGTTGATTACACTATACCAAACAAAAAAAATATAAAATTATGACACACATGAAAGTAAAAAACAACACAATGGTTCCAGGTTTCTTTAATCTAATGGATAAATTTATGACTGATGATTTTCAAACACCAAGTCATTTTACCCGACCAGCGGTCAATATCGTTGAGTCTGAAAAATCGTATGCTTTGGAAGTCATTGCGCCAGGTATGCAAAAGGAAGATTTTAAAATTGCAATTGAAAAAGATTTGTTGACGATTTCATATGAGAAAAAAGAATCAAGTGAAGAGAAAACAGAAAAGTATATCCGCAAAGAATTTTCAATGAATTCGTTTAAACGTTCGTTTACACTCAACGAAAAATTGAATGCTGATGCTGTAACAGCTAAATACGATAATGGTATTTTGTATGTAAATATACCTAAAGCAGAGGTTAAAACAGTTGAGATTAAAACTGTGGAAATCAACTAGTTGTAAAACAATTTTAAAATTTAAATATCCCGCTTCGTCGGGATATTTTTTTACATTTAAATCAAAGTAGGCTAAAAAAAAATCCCACCAAATGGTGGGATTCATATAATGTGAAATGATTAAATTATTCTGCTGCTGGAGCTTCAGTTTCAGCAGTTGGAGTTTCTGTAACTGGAGTTTCTTCTACTGCAGGAGTTTCAGTTACTGGAGCTTCTTCTACTGCTGGAGTTTCAGCTACTGGAGTTTCTTCTACCGCAGGAGTTTCAGTTACTGGAGTTTCTTCTACTGCTGGAGCTTCTTCAGCTACTGGAGTTGCTACAACTTCTTCTACTTTTTTGATGATAGGTTGTATGCGAGATGCTGCTTTTGCTTTTTTGTGTTTGTCTTGGCGTTCTGCTACTAACACTTCGTGCGTTGCATTCCAAGTTTCAAATTTTTGTAAAGCTGTTGCTTCATCAAACAAACCAAGTTTTACACCTCTCATTAAGTGTTTCATGTAGTTAACACCTTTAAAAGAAAGGATACGATTGACCGTATGAGTTGGTTCAGCACCACGGCTTAACCAATGTAGGGCACGTTCGTTGTTGACTTGGATAGTTGCTGGAACAGTTAATGGATTGTATGTTCCTAGTTTTTCGATAAATTTACCATCGCGACGAGATGTAGAGTTCGCAATTACGATAAAATAAAATGGGCGTTTCTTAGCGCCATGACGTTGAAGTCTGATTCTTACTGACATAAATAATAGAAATTATTTTAGTTTGTGATTAAAAAAATGTTTAAGGAGTGCAAAGGTAATGCTATTTTTTTAGATTTGCTTCTTAATTGTTGTTTATTTTGCTCCAAAAGGAAATTTTTTACCATGACTTGTCGGTTACTTGGTGTATTTTTGTCTCTTCATGATTAAATTTTTAGAACATTTTGGCAAGTACCTCATCATGTTGGGCGGTATGTTTTCTAAGCCCGAAAATGCACGTGTATATTGGAAAGAGTTTATGCATCAATGCTACGAAATTGGCATAGGTTCTATGGGCATAGTTGTTATTATTTCTATATTCTTAGGTGCAGTTACCACAGTTCAAACGGCTTATCAGTTAATCAGTCCATTGGTACAAAAGTACGTTATAGCGCAAATTATTCGGGATAGTACCTTTTTGGAGCTTTCGCCGACGGTAGTCTGTATAGTACTTGCTGGCGTAATAGGTTCCAAAATAGCCTCTGAGTTGGGCAATATGCGCGTGAGCGAACAAATAGATGCATTGGAAATCATGGGTATCAA
>Ga0247832_1006560_pt1 | contig 12697 bp, 13 predicted proteins | sample LaCruzMarch2015__10_FD_192407 | JGI IMG/M metagenome (GOLD analysis project Ga0247832, IMG submission 192407) | Freshwater microbial communities from meromictic Lake La Cruz, Castile-La Mancha, Spain - LaCruzMarch2015_4m | ecosystem: Environmental > Aquatic > Freshwater > Lake | place: Spain... | reverse complement strand
ATTACAGGTCATAAAATCGACATTAACCAGCTAAAATCGACTATTGATATAATCGATTTTAGTGCCGCAGCTAAAATCGATTATACCATAAAGTCGATTTTAGCTGCGACAGATCCACATGAGCAACATCAAGTTTGATGGAGCATGCCCCACTGAAAGTCCCACTCAATCCCCCACTGCACACCCAACTCAATCGCCCACGACATCCACACCCACTTCGTCGCCCATAACTGCAAGCCCGAGTAAGTCACCCACGACATCCAATCCTACTACTTCACGCCCAAGCCGATCGCCAACGACATCCAAACCCACTAAACTCCGACAGCATCCAAACCGACGGAAAGTCCCACTGCACGTCCAACTAGATCGCCCACGACGTCCAAGCCAACTGGAACCCCGACTACTGCGAGCCCGAGTGCGTCACCCACAACATCTGAACCCACTACTTCACGCCCGAGTCGATCGCCAACGACACGCAAACCCACTGAAACTCCTACTGCACCTCCAAGTGAAGCGCCTGTGTTATCCATACCCACTGAAAGTCCATCCACTCCCACTGGAAGTTCCACTTCAAGCCCGACTAATTCGCCCACGACTGCAAGTCCAAGCAAATCGCCTACGACATCCACTCCTACTACTGCACGCCCGGGTCGATCACCAAGAACAACAGCCGAACCCACTGGAACCCCGACTACTGCGAGCCCAAGTGCGTCACCCACAACATCCACTCCAACTACTGGACGCCCAAGTACATCGCCCACGACATCCAAACCCACTGAAAGTCCTACTTCACGCCCGACTAATTCGCCAAGACAGCTACCCCCACTACTGTCAGCCCGAGTAAATCGCCCACGACAGCCACTCCTACTGCAAGCCCAAGATGCACCTATTTAGTCAACTGGACCAACATTGCAACTGGAACAACATTTAACAATGTTACAGTGGATGGCATCACGATGTCACTGAGACCATCAACATTCTTTGGTGGTAGTTCAGGATTAATTTCAGCCAATCGCAAAATTCAGCAAGGTCCAACGGGTGGTATTCCTGGCAAAGCTCTTCCGTTTGCTCAGAAACCATATACAGGTGCTGGTCAGAATATCACATTCACCTTCTCTGTTCCAATCTAAAACTTGTCATTCATCATCACCGACATTGACAATGGTTTAGAAGGTGATGGTCAGGCCGGTGCAGGATTTTCCGACACTGTTGTGCTTTGGATTCCGCCAACTTACACTTCATCAGTACCAGCTGGATCGAGTGTTACTGGAACAGGCACAGCCGTATCACCATTTATTAACAGCAATCCGCTGAGTTACGATGCCAATTTCCCCGGTGGAAATCTTCATATCTCTTTGGCCGGCCCAATCACAACATTCACTCTCCAGTACCTTTGTGGAATTATTCAATTGGGAGGTAGCCAGTTGATCCACATGAGCAACATAAGGTTTGAGGGAGCATGTTCCACTGACAGTCCCACTCGTAATCCCACTGACAGACCAACTGAATCTCCTACAAATACGCCAACAGCTATTCCCATTGCAAGCCGTACTCTATCTCCCACAACAGCCAGTCCAACTGCTACCCCAACTGACAGTCCAACTGAATCTCCTACAAATACGCCAACGACATCCAAACCCACAATGGCAGGGTGTCCCAGCAAGTGGGTTGCGGGTGCAACATACGTTGCGGGGAGTCTGGTGTCGATGAATGATGCGTCAGGAAATTCGCAGATCTTGATGTGCAAGTCTACGGCTGCAATGCCCACCCTCGATAAGCTATGCAATCAAGCAGGATTCGAGCCTTTCTCTACAGCATATGGTGGCGCGTGGCAGCATGCTTGGGAAGTCATTGAGCCTTGCTAGTCCACCATGGTACCTACTTCAGCCCCATCAACTCCGTTTCCTACGTCAACGGCGACTCCTACGACAACGGCGGCTCCTACAACAGATAGTCCCTCCAAGGCTCCTGTGACTCCATTGCCCACGACTATGTTGCCCACTGCCCACGACTAGCCCTTCCAAAGCTCCAACAACAAAGCGTCCTACTAGCTTGCCCACGACTAGGTTGCCCACTGCTACTATCTACGGCACTCAGTGGTACCCTAAGTATGATAACGCCGGTACCTGTACTGCTATGTTGCCTCTCCCTTCACCTGGATCTAAGCCATTCTTTGCCAGCAAGGATGTATGCTGTCAGACTACATACTCCTCAGGGGAGGGTCCAAGGTTCAAAGCTGTATCATTGGATCAACACAGTGATAGAGATGATGGATTTCGCACACCAATGAGGGTGCTTAAAAGAAATGAAGTGTGATGATTTGTAGTGATTTGTGATCGTGTCTTGAGATCGGGGTACATATAGGTATGTCCGACAAATGTAAAGGAGATAGAAAGTAGATGATAACTGTAGTAAATTCTTTCATCCATTGAGGATATGACAACTAATTTTATAGTAGCAATCATCGTCTTATCTTATCACCATGCACAATAGCAGGATGCAAGTCAAGAAAGTTCCCAAGTTTCGCTTCCATCGCTGCACGTCAGAAGGCGGTATTTACAACTGAGAGTGCGGTCTGACATCAATGTATCTCTCCCTGGACGGATATTCTTATCTCTGCGCTAATCAATCTACGCCCACCTCCAAGAGTTGAAATCCTTTTCACGCTAGGGTACCATTTACAATTCGTCATTGGACTGTTGCACCTCCTCCGGCGGCGGAGGTAATTCCTTCTCAAGTAACAACTTGTAACAAGTGTTACAAGCCAATGCACACTCGGCATCCATAAATTCCGGATTCATCGTACATTCATCTGCACTTGCCCAGAAGACGCACTTATCATGTGTATTAATACACCGTACTTTCACGCTCTCGTCGTGATCAAATTTGGTAATCCAACGTTGCATGTAGCGTTCCATCCGGGTATTGACGTCGTCCATGGCGGCACGTTCCTCATCGCTGCCTTGATATAGTTGGGATACGCCGAAGTGAGTCAAATAGTATTTCAATGCACGTCGACGAGGAGTACGTCGTTTCTTCAATTGTCGTCCGTCCGAAGACGACGACGACGACGGATCATCATCATCGTTAAATAGTGCCAATCGACGATGAATAGACGACGACGACGACGAAGACGATGGGACGAAGAAGGTGCTTAGTACACGATGCACAACGAGGAAGGTGATGCCAAATGCCGAAAAGAGCCGACGAATGTCGGTCTGGGGCGGATCAACTTCGGCCTGGCTCACCACCATGCCACGAGGGAGATTTGACGGAGATCGAGGGGGATTGTTTTTGCGGGAACTTTCAAACCTCCTTGATCCTCCATCCCCTTGTTATTCCTCCACCCCCATGCCTACCGGCGGAAAGAAACGCAAGGCCGAAACTAGTACAACCATGTGGACCTCCTCCTCCTCCTCTTCACCAGGCAATGGTAGCAGTCGTCGTGGTAGTAACAAGAATAAGGGATCACGTCCGGGAACGTCCTCCGATAAAATGACAACGTCGACTACCACGACGAGTACCGAAAGCAAGGCCGAGGAGTTATGGGAAGGGATATGCGACGAGGACAATCCCACCACGGCCAGTATGGAAGGTGAGGTTTTATATTTTCTTGTTGTGAATGTGTGAGCACAACATTTTTGTGTGATTACTTGTATATTAACAATTTTAAACATTACAACACCCGACAAATCCTTTGTTTTACTGCCTTTTTTTTACCACACACTACACTACACATATCGGTAATAATATGAATATAGGGATATGTAAACTATGCGAACAATTAAATTTGGACCCGATCGAGGACGTGCGCGTGCTAGTGCTACTTTACAAACTCGGGGCGAATAAAAAACCCGCCGAAATACAAAAGGAGGAGTGGATGGCGGGTTGTCACGCATTGTCGTTGGATGGCATCGATAAATTCAAGAAATTCGTACCCCAATTGGATACCGGATTTATGGACCGTGAGGAATTTGGCGATTTTTACAAGGTACGAAAAAAAAATCATACCCAACGACCTCTCTTTTTTTATATTTTTGTACATCTCGCGTGTGTGTGTGTGTCACTAACATGACTATTTATTACCTGTGCCTCCATGAACCATATATATTACCTTTTTTCCTCTCCTGCTGCTGCTGCTGCCGCGTAACAAATCACCAACAACAAAAACACACACACAAAAAAGTTCTGCTTCCAATTCAATCGTGCGGGCACACACAAGACATTGGATAAAGATTTGGCCATCGCCTTACTTCGACTTTGTCTTACCGGGAGTGGACGTATTACGCATGAACGTTTAGATTCCTTCTGTGCCTACCTAGAGACCACGACGGCTGAAACACATTCGAAGATTACGCTCGATCAATGGCGCAGTTACTTAGATTTTAGCTACGAATATCCCGATGAGGAGACATTGAGTAATTACGATGAAGGAGAGAGTGCATGGCCTGTCCTAATTGATGAATATTGTGATTATATGTCAAAGATGAAAAAGATGGGAACGAAGAAGTAATATATATATGTAAAGATGGATGATGTGTATGATGTTGAAATGTATGATGTTGAAATGTTGTACGGAGTGTGCATTTCTACATAAATGCATAACCAAAAATTATCCCGCCTAAAAAATCAAAGGAACCTCATATCAACCTAGGCCCCACCCGACAGCAACAGGAGGACATGGATTCAGCAGCATTCATCACTTCAATAGCACCCCCCTCCTTCTCCTTGCGTCGATCGCCGCCGATGAAGCCGATGACGTTGCCTTCTTTTTCTCTGAACAGTGATCGTAGATCGTCTGCATCGTTGTCGTGGTCTGCGATAATACCTTCTTCTTCTTCTTCGTCGTGGCCTTTATCACTATCATCATCATCATCATCACCTCTGCGTACGAATCAGAAGCGATGGCGTCAACAACGACGGCACGTGGATTACAACGACGACGACGGCGACGACGACTTTAGCGACACTTTGCGTCTCTTCGCTGCTGCATCATCATCGTTGCTGTCGGAAGAGGAAGACGGTGAGCTCTTTAGCGCTAGGAGTAAGAAACATTTAACAGACGACGACGACAATGATGAAGCTATTACCACAATACTCAAACAAGAAAATGAAGCACTACGGAAAAAGGTTATGCTATTGCAACAACAGAATGATAAACTCGGTAAGAGACAACGTAGCATTTATACTGCAACGAAGGAACGACCTCCAAGAATAGTTATTGAAAATTTTGAAGAAGAAAGTTCGTTCTTTCAACTAAAACTGCGTTCAAAAGTAGTAGCAGGTACGAACAACAACGACGACGACGACGACGACGACGACGATCAATGTATATTCGACGAACAGACTAATTCATGGATATGTCCAATTGAGCCAAATATATCCTTCATTGCCGCACTGCATTCACGTGCTACATGGCTGGTGGGATTATTGGCATTACAGTCATGTTCTGGATTTATATTATCCAACAATGAAGAATTATTGCAGAAGCATCCGGTTATTATATACTTTTTAACCATGTTGGTGGGGGCGGGGGGGAATGCCGGTAATCAAGCCTCTGTTCGTGTTATACGCGGTTTGGCATTGGGGACATTAACAACAACAACAACATCTACTACTTCAACAACATCGGCAGCAATCGAAATTGTCGAAACTAGGAATCGATTTCTACTACGTGAATTACGTATGGCAATGGCCCTATCGCTTATAATGGCAATTGCCGGATATATACGTGCGTCGGTCTTTCATACACCCCTACCAGAAACATTGGCTATTACATTAGCATTAATTGTCATCGTTTTTACGAGTGTATGTTTGGGTGCAATACTGCCATTGATATTACAATATGTCGGTATTGATCCAGCACACAGTAGTACAACAATACAGGTTGTAATGGACATACTTGGTGGTAAGAAAATATCAAACATATATTATTAACGCCATGTTCAACATTTCAATTTTATCTTTCTTTTTATTTCTTCTGGATGGACATGTTTATTTGAATCATCTTCTCTAGTGGTACTCACTGTCCTTGTGAGTACATTTATACTTGACAGTACATTCGGCAAATCACTCCTTGACATAACACAACAAAGTACTATCACAACAGGAAATATGAGTCTCTAATGAATACCTCCAATGGGGAATCATACGGAGTGCTGACATTGTTAGGCTTGGACATGACTGTGTGAGCAGGCAACAAACTGGGTACATGCATGGCTTAAAGTCTTAGAGGTTGGCTGCCATGTGTAGTTGTACGAGACCTACTTAATCATCGGTCTGTACTAATCGTTGTGGTATGCTCTAGATACGGAATGTTCTTCAGAGCTTGATCTGTCGGATTAGAAGCATACAAGTCATCCAAATCCTAGATCATCAGAGACAAGCATAAGACAAGAAAGCGATTGACAATTTTATAGGTAGTCGGCTCGAGGAGAAGAGTGAGCAGTAAGTCTGTCGTAAGATAGGGGAGGCATTGCCATCTGTTAGATAAGATCATATCATTAAAATGAGCTTAGGTAAATTAGAAAAAAACACACACCTGTGAAGCACTCCCCCCCCATAGTTTGATGAGAGTTCATTAATGAACACAAAAACACGCAGGGGGGAAACGGAAAAGGTGAATAAAATAAAATGAAAAATGAATATGAGCTTTATGAACTGCTATAATTTATGTTTGTTTAATACAATAATTTTTAATGAGATGAAAAAGAATAACAGCCTTGTTCGCCCCCACCCCCAATGAACTCTTTCACAAGATTTGTCCACAACCAATAATGCATTTGATTTGATTTCATATTATAGCTTTGGCAAAAAAAAATAACGAGTACAAAGGCCCTCTACCCTTTTGACAATGTTTTTTTTATGAAGCAATCTGTGATGGCACACTCATCCCCATAGTACCAGTGTCGAAGTCATGGGATGAACGATCAACATCATCCCCATCATCCACATCCACACTCCCTTCGTCTAAATCTGTATTATCATCATCCATCATTGATACGCTCATTACACTCTCGGTATCACGTCCTGGAGATAAAGATGATAATATTCCATTAGTATTACTACCACCTCTCATTGCTGGTGATTGACGATCAACACTACTACTACTATTACTATAGTCTACCAATAATTTCTCTTCCTCACGACGTGCCTCGTCGAATACTAAATCATTCTCCCCGTAATAGTCATCATACTCATCATATCCACCACTATCATCATCTTGTGGTGTACGCATTGTTTGGACACATGCAAATAGCACAATACGTTTCTTATTCCGACTAACGAAGAAGTAATTCATTGACCATAATGTAACATGGGGTGGTTCCGTGTCATGTTGTACATTGTTGGTTGATGTTGGTGATAATATTTGATTAGTCGACAAATTAATAGTGTTGTTGTTGTTGCTGCTGCTATTATCGAGTAATAACAAATTGTTATCATTCAATACTATATCACCATCAATACCGAATGCATACTGTCCTCCTCCTCCCACATCTACTACTCCAGGATAAAAATTAGTAGCAGCTGTAGTTTTAGCAGTAGTATGAGGAGTTATATCATTCTTCTTCTCTTCATTATTACTTGTTGTTGTTGTTGTTGTTATTGTCGTCATATTATGAGTTGTCATGCTCATGGTTAAGAACTCAAATGGATCATCGCCGGAACTACATTTGGGTGCATAGGAATATACCTCACAATCTATCAATCCATCGAATAATACATCATCCAACGCACTCCAGAACCGGGGCAAGTAGTCACGCCCAACATCCGTCGTGGATGCGAACTCTCCCAATTTATCATTAACGTGACGCATGGCATCGTGTATCGATAATGTACAAAAATCGCAAGTTTGGGCATCCTCGAAGTTGTAATCCGGAAAGCTCGCGTTCATCGTTAATATCAAATCGGTCATTAATCGACGCGTGATCATGGCTGGACCGACAGTATTATTATTATTATTACTACTACTAACGCCACCACCACCACTACTACTACTATTCTCGATGGACGACTTTTGTTCACTACCACCAACAAGTGTCGATTGATATAGAGATGGTTGAGGGATTAGTGGTTGAGTATTGAGATCATTATTATTATTATTGTTGTTGCTATCGCTGTTGTTGTTATTGAGATAGTCCATTGGAGAATACACCCCCACACCCGTCGATGATGATGATGACGATGGGAACGTTGTTGTTGACGAATTGGTATTAATAATGTCAACCGAATTGGCACGACCTTTCTTCTTATTGGATGCCTTACGTAATATACCCCTATATGGTCGATCACGTTTTGTTGCATCTGATATGTCCTCCTTGAGAGATGGTAGTGCTGTTATTACTGCTGCCGTAGTCGGGGTGTCGGTAATAATTGCCGATTTGTCATGACTGTCCCCCAGCTGCTGCTCCTGTGACTGTTGTTGTTTTTGTTGCGTAGACCCGACTGAATTCGACCTCCTTCTATTATTATTCCTTAACTCTGTCATGGATACCTCCGATTCCTGCTCATTGCTATCGCTATTGCCAATGTTGTTGTTGTGCGACAAACTATTCGACCGATGTCGTTGTTTTAATTCCTCCACGGCCATATTCAACCGTTCCATTTCATTCGCATATCGTTCCCCCACGGCATGGGCCGTTTTTTTATCCGATCCGGCACGTTTGGTAGTGTACGCTTCGACTCGGCCATACATTACGCGACAGGAACGATTATTGGAGGATGTATTGTAGTACGAGGAGGAGCTACCGTAGTTCGATGATGACCCGTAGTCTATTGACGATGTGGCCGTTGATGATATTGCTGCACTAGTATTCTTCTTACTCTTCCCCCCAGTCGCGCTAGTGGTAGTGGGTGCAACAGTAGATGCAGCGACTGCAGTAGCAGTATTACCGCCACCACCCCCACCACGCTTTTTCTTCCCACCCTTGGCAGCGGCCGCATTGCCGCCTCGCCGTCCTCGACCGACGCCGCCAACAACACCGACAGACGATGACAAACTACCAGCGCCAGAACCACGGGTATTTAATACAGCCCCCGTCAAGTCGGATGTTAATTGAGTAAGACGAGAATCCTCCAAATATTTCATAGTATATTGATGTCGTTTTTGTGAGAGAAAAAAATTTCCTCTTCCGGAGAATACCTAACTATGATTTACACCACTACGAAATAATACGAAACTAGGAGTAAAACGCCGCACTGCCCTATTGTCTCACCAAGCTCTTGTCCTATTGCACCTCTTTATATATACTCAACGGAGTGTTGAACATCACCAATACACCGGTTTCGTTTATCTGTTTTTTTTTCATTTGTGAATCTCATTCTATTCATGGAGGAGAAAGGTACGAGTTCCTACGTACATAAGAAAATAAGAAATGAAAAATGTCCACAAAAAAAACAGACGTAAGACAACAACAACAATCAAATGGCATTAGCGTCCTCTAATGTCGTCAGCGGTCGAAAGTATTATGATCATCAATACAGCAATACCAGTAACAACATCAACAACAACAACAACAACAACGATACCAATGATGATGATAATAACGATGATGATAATATCAATATTTTGGATGATGATGATGATGATGATGATTACGGCGACAGAAACAGCGATCCGGGTATAAATGTTCGATCGGCCGAGGAAGAATATTTACTATTGCCGCCCAATGTCGGCCCACAACAACAATTATTAGGAGGACAGCAGCAGCAACAGCAACAACAAGGAGTGCTGGAGGAGGGGTCGATGCTTATTGGAACTAATCTCTTTACTACTGCTGCTGCTGCCACCGAGGATGATGTGGACGGGGATGGATTAGTAGTAGGCGGAGGAGGAGGGTTGGGGTTGGGGGGGAGGAGTAATCAACCAAACTCATTATTAAAGGGTTACCCCAACTTTAAAAATAATACAAATTATACCAACAACGCTCCATATGGAGGAGGAGGAGGAGGAGGAGGAGGAGGGATGCAAACGGGCGGTGGAAACAACATCAACAACACTACTACTACAATGAAAGTAGGGATGATTGGTGCTGCCTATACTGGTATAGGTGTAATGGGAGGAGGAATTGGAGGAGGGGGGGGAGGGAATGAATCGGTCTCATTAGGCACGGCGACTGCGACACAAACACACGAGGTACGTATGCCACTGCTCCTATCTACATTTAAACCGGCCACGGGCTGCACCAACGCTTCCGACTTTATAGTACGTTGCTTCGTCGCGCGTTTGCGATGTGGTATTACCGTCGTTAAACACGGACGTTCGCGATGGTGTAAAAGTCGATTACGCATCTTACACGTACATCCCGATGGACGATCATTGTCATGGAAACCGGCACTCGGCGAACCCAGTTCGTCTAAACGCCCACCAAAGTTAGATTTAACCACATGTAGGGAGGTCCGGCATGCATGGAGTCCAGACCCTGATAATCCAATGTTTACCGGATCGCCCATATTACGACAAAAGTGCGAAGCGGCGAATGCACATAAAAGTTTTGCATTAATATTCCCTAAACGTACGGTGGATATTACAGCCGTTACTGCCGATCAATGTAAGGTATTAATGGAGGGATTTAGTGCATTATGCTTTCGATTGCAGGTAGCACAGAATGTGCAGCAGCAGCAGGCAGCAGCGGCGGCCGCAGCGGGAACGTCAGCAACGGGGGAGCATGGGATAATACAACATGAGGATAAGACGTCGGCATCGACGAATACGAGCAGTCCTTCTGCGACACAGAAGAAAGGACGACGGAAGTGAGAGAAAATAGGGGGATATGAGGGAGAGAATTGGAGGGATGGGTATAAAAGAGGGAAGTGTGGCGTATACATTACAATATATTTGTGCTTGGGAGAAAAAAAGGTATTCAACAACGATGGGCGTGCCAAAAATTGGGGGCGGGGTCGTAAAAAAAATATTGTGTTTAATATCTATGGAAAACATTTTTAATCAAATAAATGTTATATGACGCCCTAATTTTAGTTTGACTGTCGTTTCATTCCTCAACTTATTTGTGAGATTCAACCCATTAAATAGAGCTCACAAAATTATATTGTCTCCCCAATTGTATTATCACACCAGAAGAATTTTTTGATGAGAGGTTGGTTTCTTTTTTTGTATGTTGCTTTCGTTTAAAGTTTCAGGCCGAATACCACCATCCAATATATCTCCCCGCACTGCGCGGCCTGCAAATACTTATCTTCTCTTTATTAGTCGTCCTTCTTATCCTGTTTATCCTTCTCCCCTTCTTCGTCATCCTTAACCTCCTCTTCCTCTTCTTCTGAGTAAGCAAATAATTCCTTTAACTCCCCCCGTACAATTGCACACAAAAGGGAGCTGCCCAAACATGATGGTACAAGATAAAGTAAGGCTGGTTGTGCTGCTTCCCAAACTATATATATGTGTGTGTGGATTAACAAACATTAATTTCAACATTTATAATATCATAAAAGACATATATATATATATATTTCCAAAAATGTTTGAAAACTAAACTATATAAAAACACTCACCAATCATTACATATAACGTAGTGGCTAATCCAACAATATACCCCACCAATCCTGAATGAAAGTATGGCTTGTCAAACGCGGCGTGTACGTTCGTTGGGAATGCCGGCACATTTGCCATATGTGCATCGAACCTCAATAATAATGAAAGGAAGAATCCGGGCAATACTATATCCCCGAGTCCCAATAATGACATGTCAATTTTACCAGACACGACATCCTTCACAATCGAACGGGGGAATAGTAATTTGATCGGCCCGTCGAGACTTTTGGCCACCGTGACCATGACGTCCGTGCCGAATACCCAAAATATATCATAGAAGAATAGCCCGATTAGCAATATGGCGCCAATTTTATACGTCCCCAAACTGAATCGTTCGATGCCCTGTATGCAGAAACATATCCCCAGTATGTTATTATACGTCCAGTGTTTGGTAACGAAGTATCGCGCTATGAAGACCGAACTTCCAATAAATGCGAGTACGTCGGCCGTACTGCAATCCAACTCGTATATCCACGGACTGGGTCCGCCGATGAAGTTGGGCAATGGATGTTTCAAACTAAATGTCTTACCGTACCGCCGCGTGGTACTACCGAATGTCGTGTATTCGATAATCGGCCCCAATGTCGAAGTGCACGCCGCCAATCCCACCAGACAAAAGTAAAAGCTAATGATCAAGTTGACGGTATCCTTGTCGAAATATTTGAATGCCATGTACAGACCGAATAACGACGCCGAGCCGAGCAGTGGGAATTGCATCGCCTCGCCCAAACGGAGCGTTTCGTATTGTGGCGGACCCGTCGTTTCTTCCTCCTCCTCCTCATCATTCTTTTTTTCTTTAGTTTCAGGAGCCGAAGGGTCCACCTCCCCCCGCGCCAATGCCTGCTCTTCGCGCAATGTGAGCGACAAATGACACGAGGCGTACAGTATCGCCGTGACCAGCGCGAGGATGTTAATTACGTAATGTATATTGATCGTTTGTGCACCGATCCATAAGGCCACGATGGTTAGATATGCTAGCAGTAGGATTGGATTTTTGCCACTATTACTACTTGGTGCTGCCAACGACGACGCTGATGATGGTGAGGATGATGCCATGATCTAAAGTCGTGAGAGAAGGGATTGGGCTTCCGGGAGACGGTCAGACCTTCTTCATTTTCTTGTGATTGTCAAAACGACAGCAAGAAACGA
>Ga0247832_1006559_pt1 | contig 12698 bp, 13 predicted proteins | sample LaCruzMarch2015__10_FD_192407 | JGI IMG/M metagenome (GOLD analysis project Ga0247832, IMG submission 192407) | Freshwater microbial communities from meromictic Lake La Cruz, Castile-La Mancha, Spain - LaCruzMarch2015_4m | ecosystem: Environmental > Aquatic > Freshwater > Lake | place: Spain... | reverse complement strand
CCGCTGCCTGCGACCTATTTGAGCTGCGGCTCGACTTGCTGAAGCTGGACCCTGCTGAACTGCGCGCTGCGATCCCCAAGCTGAACCTGCCCGTGCTGCTGACGGCGCGGCACCCAGCCGAGGGCGGGCAGGGGACGGCGGCGGCGGCGGGGCGCATCGCCATGCTGGAATCTTTGCTGGATTTGGCTTCGCTGATCGACATCGAACTGCGTAGCGCGGGCGACATGCGGGGCCTCATGCAGAAGGCGCGCGGGCTGAGCGTGGGCGTGGTGGGCAGTTTCCATGACTTCCAGGCGACGCCAGGCGACGAGATCCTCGGCGGGGCCATCGAAATGGCGCAGACTTTCGGCTTCGACGCAGTGAAACTGGCCACCTATCTGAACACGACGGACGACCTAATGCGGCTAATGAAGCTGCTCACTTCGCATCGCCGCCTGCCTATGTCGCTCATGGGCATGGGGCCGCTGGGACGACTGTCCAGGTTGGCACTTTCCAAGCTTGGCTCCCTGCTAAACTATGGTTACCTTGGAGAGTCCAACGCGCCCGGCCAGTGGCCCGCGGCCAAGCTCAAAGAACTTCTCTCCGAACTGTGATGAATCCTATCCGCGCTTCGCTTCTCGTCATGTTGGCCGTCACCTTGTCCGGCTGCAAAGACCCTAAATGGGAGGCCGAAGTCAAGTGGCGCGAGGATCAGGTGAACGCCATGGAGACCGAGATAGCCACCCGCGCCAAGTTCTTGGAGAACGACCGCAAGGCCTTCAAGTCCAAGGAGGACGAGGTGAAGCAGCAGCTTGATGGCATCCTCAGGCGCGAGCAAGAGATCCGGCAATACGAGCAAGGTGTTCTGCAGCGCGAGAAGCTGCTAGAGGAAAAAAAGAAGCAGCTCGATGCGCAGGAAGCCGAGCTCAAAAAAGGCCTGGCCAAGCTGGAGATCAAACGCAAACGCGGCCCCGTGCCCGCCACCACTGCCCAGCGTATCCTGGTGCTCGATCCGGCGCAGGATGAGGTGCTATTTGAGCGCAATGCGGATCTGAAGGGAGCCATCGCCAGCACAACCAAGGTGCTGACCGCCATTTTGATCATTGAGGCTGGCAACCTGGACCAGATTGTGAAGATCCAAGACCGCGACACGCGATGCGCGCCGGTTCGTATCGGTCTGAAAGCGGGCCAGGAATACACCCGGCGGGATCTTTTGACCGCGCTCATGGTGAAGAGCAGCAACGACATCGCCCAAGCCCTGGCGCGCGACAATGCAGGGTCCGTGGAAGCCTTCGTGGTGAAGATGAACGAGAAAGCCAAGGCCATGGGCTCTGGCGATTGCCTGTTTATCAACCCGAACGGTCTCCCTCCAGTCGATGGCCAGCCCGCCCCGTATTGCTCTGCACGCGACCTTGCTTCGATCTGTGAGTTTGCCGACACCCTGCCCGACCTGCGCGCCATGGTGCGCCTGAAGAGCTATGTCTTCAACAAACCCGATGGCAAAAGCGTGCTCCTGGAGAACACCAACCGCGTGCTCAAGAGCTGCGATTACTGCGACGGCATGAAGACTGGCTACACGCAGGCTGCTGGCTATTGCCTCGTCGCCACGGGGGAACGCGGTGGCAAACGCCGCATCATCGTCGTGCTCAACGGCACGCAAGGCGGCGTCTGGAAAGATGCGCAAGCGCTGCTCGACTGGGCCTTGAAAGCCTAAGGCACCCTGCATCACGTCTCGCCCGCGCTGGCTTCATCTCGGGGTAAGGGAAATCCCTTATCCCTCATAAGCAGCAATTGTTCTCATTTTCTGCTTTGAAAGGGCCAGATTCGGCTTCTGCGACGTTACGGTTACCGTGCCCACATGAGGTTTCGTTTTCACTCCTTCACCCGACTTTGCTTTCCGCTCCTGGCGCTTTCTTTCATGCCAGTCGCAGCGGTAGAAGGCACGGTTTCCTATAATTTTGAAGTGCGGCCGATCCTGGCGTCGAAATGCTTTTCCTGCCACGGCAGCGACCCTCGGAATCGCAAGGGTGACCTGCGCCTGGACACCTTCGCCGATGCGACCGCATTCGCGATCAATCCGGGCAAGCCGGACGAAAGCGAAGTGCTGCTGCGCGTGCTGAGCACCGACCCGGATGAAGTGATGCCGCCGCCTGAGAGGCATCAAGAGCTGACCGCTGCCCAGAAGGACGTGCTGCGCCGGTGGATCAGCGAAGGGGCCGAGTATGAAACGCACTGGGCCTTCGTGCCTCCGGCTGAAATTTCCGCGCAGAGCATTGATGAAATCGTCGATGCCAAGCATCAAGCGAAGGGCTGGAAGGCCGCGCCAGCTGCTGAGAAACACGAGTGGCTGCGTCGGGCCACGCTGGCACTGACCGGTTTGGTGCCGACCGTCGCGGAGCTGGATGCCTTCCTTTCGGATGACAGCCCCAAGGCCATGGAACGTGTCGTCGATCGTCTGCTCGCCAGCCCAGCCTACGGCGAGCGCATGGCAGCCGGCTGGCTGGACGCGGCGCGGTATGCGGACACCTTTGGCCGGCATGAGGACATGGAGAACTTCATGTGGCCGTGGCGGGATTGGATTATCAAGGCATTCAATGACAACCTTTCCTATGACCAGTTCCTGACCTGGCAGATGGCGGGTGATCTGCTGCCTGAGGCCACGCAGGAGCAACGCATTGCCACCGGCTTTCAGCGTCTGGGAATGATGACTAATGAAGCTGGAGCAGATCCAGAGGAGAACCGCTGGATGCAGATCTTCGACCGCGTGCAGGTGACCTCCACCGTGGTGCTCGGGCTCACAATGGAGTGCGCTCAGTGCCACGATCACAAGTATGATCCGCTGTCGATGAAGGACTACTACCAGATGGCGGCCTTCTTCGACAAAGGCGATGAGTTCGGCCTGTTCGCCCGGTTCTGCAATGGAACGCCGCCGCCCAGCACTTACATCTACCTGCCGGGCCAAGAGACAGAGCATTCTCGCCTAAAGCGGGCAATTACAGCGGCGGAAGCGAACCTGCAACAAGTGCGCTCGAGCGCTGGCGAACGCTTCAAGCAATGGTGCCAGCACTTCGCTCCGCCCACGCGTGGCGGTAGTCTTTGGAAGGAAGACACCAAACGCGTATCTTCCGCGCTGCCGCCGCCGGAGATGGCCATGAGCTTTGATGCCGTGGACGAGAAAGTGCGTGACTACCATATCTCGGTATCGCCTCCTTATCGCACTGCCAGCTCGGCGGTGAAGTCCGAGGTCAAGGGCGTGCGCGGCCAGGTGCTCGAGTTCCCAGAGAGCGAGGGCGGCGTGTGCGAGTTCCCGCCCGAACTCTGCTACTACCGGAAGTATTCGCCCTTCACCTTCTCGTTCTGGATGAAGATGGAAAAGACACCGCAGCGCGGCGTCATTCTGCATCGCAGTCGGGCGGGGTTGGATGCCACGCATCGCGGCTACGAACTGATGTTCTTGGATGGCAAACTGACCGCGACGCTGGCGCACTTTTTCCCCGGCAATGCGATTCGAGTGCAAGCCGTGGATGCCATTGATTTCCCCGACTGGCGTCACGTGGCGATGGTCTATGACGGCTCCAGTCGCGCGGACGGGCTTCGCCTTTATGTCGATGGCCAGCCTGTGAACACGCGTGTGATTCGCGACACGCTGCAACGCGACATCGACTACCGTGTCGAGTGGGGTGATCGTGATCTTGCCCAGGTGGCGGATGGCAGCGATGCGCCGCCAATCTTGATCCTGGGCTATCGCAACAACGACACCGGTCTGCACGGCACATCGCTCGATGAACTGCGTGCCTACGATCGCGCATTGAGCCCCGTGGAGGTCACCTTTCTGAGCGGCAAGCCGGTGCCGAACAGCGATGAGCCGTGGTTCGATTGGTTCGTGCGCGAGGTGGACCCAGAAGGCGTGAAAGCCCATGCCGCCTTGACACAGGCGCGGAAGGCAGAGACCGATTTTAACATCGGGCTGAAGGACATCATGGTCATGCAGGACACGCCTGGCCTGGCGCGCCAGACTCCAATGCTGAAGCGCGGTGATTTCAAGTCTCCTGGAGACAAGGTGGAACCCGGCACGCCCGCAGCGCTGAATCCTATGCCCGCTGGCAGTCCAAAGAACCGGCTGGGGCTGGCGCAGTGGATGGTAGATGCTAAGAACCCGCTGACCGCTCGCGTGCAGGCCAACCGCTTGTGGATGCAAATCTTCGGCCAGAGCCTAGTCGCTACGCCGCAAGACTTCGGTGTGCAGGGAGAGGTGCCCGCCATTCCTGAGCTGCTGGATTACTTGGCGCGGCGGCTCGTTGAATCGCGCTGGGACATGAAGGCGCTGTGCCGCGAGATCGCGCTGTCTCAAGCGTTTGGTCGCAGTTCTCTGCCCGCAGCTCGAGCGCAGTTGGAAGCCGATCCCGGCAATGTGTACCTAGCGCGCGGACCACGCAGGCGGCTAACTGCCGAGCAGTTGCGCGATTCGGTTCTGCTCGCCAGCGGCTTGCTCAATCCCAAAATCGGTGGCGCGAGTGTGAAGCCTTACCAACCCGACGGGCTATGGGAGGACGCCGCCACCCAGCACGAGTATGTGCGGGACAAGGGCGCGGACCTCTATCGTCGCAGCCTCTATACGTCCTGGCGCCGCACCTGCCCGCCGCCCATGATGACCGTCTTCGATGCGCCAAGCCGCGAGTTCTGCTTGGTGAATCGCACCCCGACCATGACGCCGCTGCAAGTGTTGGCCGTCTGGAATGACACCGGTTACCTGGAGGCCGCGCGGGTTCTGTCGGAGAAGTTGGTGGCCCAGCATCCCTCTGCCAAAGCTGATGCGCAGCGCGTGCGGGATGTCTTCCGCCTACTCACGGGCAAGCTGCCGACCCAGGCGCAAACCGCAGCCTTGGCCACGATCGTTGAAGCCGGTCGCGACGAGTTCGCCGAGGACCCGGAGGGCGTGGAGTTGCTCTTCGCTGCCACGGGTGATTCAGCGCGTACTGCGCAGCTGCCGGCGCAGGAAGTTGCTGCCACACTGGTGATGGTGCGGGCGCTGTTCAATGCGGAACCCTTCATCACTAGCTACTGACCCGATCATGCTGCCCATAAACCCTTCCGACTTTCCATGCCGCAAGATCGCTGATCTGCGTGGGGTGACGCGCCGTGAGCTGCTCAGCCAGATGGGCTATGGCACCGGTGCTGCGGCCCTGGCTTCGCTGCTGGGCACGCAGGCTTCGGCAGGCCCGGTGCTGGCCGATGGCACCACGCTGCCGCACTTTGCGCCGAAGGCGAAGCGCGTCATCTGCCTATTCATGAGCGGTGGCATGTCGCACCTGGAATCCTTCGACCACAAGCCGCTGCTCAGCCAACGCCATGGCGAGCCGCTGCCCGACTCCGTTTTCAAAGGCCGTGCCCCGCTTGGCATGTCGCAGTTCCAGAACAAATTTTCCGTCCAGGGCTCGCGTTACGACTTCCAGCAGCATGGCAAGGCCGGGGCCTGGATCAGCGACCGTTTCCCTTACCTCGCCAAGCAAGCGGACAAGATTTGCTTCCTCAAAGGCATGGTGTCCGAGGCGGTGAATCACGATCCCGCCATCATCTTCATGAACAGCGGGCATCAACTCGCGGGCCGCCCGACCATGGGCTCTTGGTTGAGCTATGGCCTGGGTTCCGAGAACGAGAATCTGCCTGCCTACATTGTGATGGTGACCAAGCGCGGTGCGGACCAGCCGCTCTCATCGCGGCTATGGGACAGCGGCTTCCTGCCCAGCCAGCACCAAGGCGTGCCCTTCCGCCCCGGCAATGAGCCCGTGCTGTTCCTGCATAATCCCGAGGGCCTGAGCGACACGCTGCACAAGCGCATGGTCGATCAGTTGATCGAGGTGCAGCAGGAGGAACTGCGCTTGCGCGGCGAAGCTGAGATCAGCGCACGCATCAAGCAACTGGAGATGGCCTTCCGCATGCAGACCGCCGTGCCGGAGGTGACCGATGTGTCCGAAGAATCCAAGGCCACGCTGGAGCGCTACGGCAAATCGGTTAAGCGCCCCGGTAGCTTTGCCCGCAACTGCCTCATCGCGCGCAAGCTCTGCGAAAAGGGCGTGCGCTTCATCCAGCTTTTCCATCCCGGCTGGGATCATCACATGGGCATGGACACGCGCTTTACCAAAGTGTCGAGCGATGTGGACCAACCGTCCGCCGCGCTGCTACAAGACCTGGACGAACGCGGTCTGTTGCAGGAGACGCTGGTGATGTTTGTCACCGAGTTCGGCCGCACGCCGTATTCGCAGGGTGCTGTGTCGAGTGGCAAGGGGGACTATGGCCGTGAGCATCATCGCGATGCCTTCTCCTTCTGGGTCGCGGGTGGCGGTATCAAGCCCGGCATGAGCTACGGCGAAACCGATGACTTTGGCTTCGACGTGGTGGATGGCAAGGTCACGGCCAATGACTTCCACGCCACCTTGCTGCATCAGCTCGGCATTGACCACGAGCGCTTCACCTACCGCTTCCAGGGCCGCGACTACCGCCTGACCAATGTCGGCGGCACCGTGGTGAAACCCATCCTTGCCTGAGCCTTTCATTCGTCATGCTCAGCAAAAAACGCATCCTTTGGATCTTGGTCGCCCTGGCACTCATCGGCACCACGCTCGTGGTGCGGCACGAGCGCCAGCAGCGCAAAGCCATCGCGGCTGCCAAGGCGAAGAGAGACAAGGTGCGAAGGGCCAAAGCCAAAGTCGTGGTCGATAACGAACCCGATGAGAAACCAGCCCCGCCCAAGAAGGTGCCCAAGGCCACTGTGCTCAGCGCAGAGACCAAGACCTATCTGGCCGAGCAAGCCTTCATCTCCGCGCTGCGCGTTGTCTTTCAATGGCGCAGCCAGCAGCCCGTGACGCCCGAGACCAACAGCGCGCTGCTAACCAAGCTCTCAGCCATCGCTTGCGACGACCTGTCACCCACTCATAAGGCCGCGTGGCAGTCCCTCCTTCAGTCTTGGAAGCTGTCGAGCGATCCCAGCAAAGCCGCCGACCCTCAGCTTAAGGCTCAAGGCCAGCAAGCTGTCGACGCGATGAATGCGCTGTTCCAAGCGCACGGCGATGGTGACCTCGTCTTGTGATCGCCGCTGACCGCGCCTTCACTCAAAACCCATCCCTCAGCGTGCTGTCGTCTCACGCGGATTCGCCGCTGCCCATGGCCACGCCCACGCGTTCGGTCTTCATACGCTCTTCCAGGTCCAGGATGCCGATGCGAGCGCGCTCGATCATCGCGCTGCGACCATGCGCCACGGCAGCCAGCTTGTGCAGGTTTTGGTCGTCGTAGTGCTTGAGCTGCAAGGCGGCGAGATACGAGGCATGGCGGCGATACCCGAGGCGTGACAGGGCCTCGATGCCGAGGTTCAGCGACGATCCTTGATGCTCCAGCACAAAGGCATCCGCCCCGGCTTGGATCAGCATGTAGGCATGATCGCGGCCATAGGCGCGGACCACGATTTGCAGCTTGGGGAAGTGCTTGCGGCAGGCCTCGATGATGGCCAGCGATTTCTCTTCGTCCTTGATGGTGAGGATCAGCAATTTCGCCTCCGCAGCTCCCGCCGCATGAAGCAAATCGAGTCGAGTGGCATCGCCATAAAACACCTTCAGCCCGATGCGGCGCAGCAGGTCCACATGATCAGGATCGCTCTCCAGCACCGTGGCGACAATGCCCTGCGCCCGCAGGAAACGACCGATGATATTGCCGAAACGACCGATGATATTGCCGAAGCGACCAAAGCCAGCGATGATCACGGGCGCGTGCTCGTTCATGGCATCGGCATTGGCTTCGGGCTTGTCTGCTTTCTTAGCGCTCAGGCGCGGCCCCAGCACACGCCAGCCTGCGTGCAGAATGACACCAGCACAAAGGCGAACTCGCCCCCTTGCGCGAGTGACAGCGCGAATAGCGATTGTTGATCCGCCGCGATGCCGCTCGTCAGCGACAGTAGCCAAAGCGCCGCCGCTTTGATGACAATCAAGCCGGCGACCTGCAGCATGACCAGCCATGCATGACTGGCGACATAGCTGAAATCAATCGATGCGCCCACGCTGATGAAAAATAGTCCCAGCAGTAGCCCCTTTGAAAGGTTCCATGTCGCCCTCCAGTTCGTGGCGATACTCGCTGTCCGAGAGCACCACCCCCGTGCCGAAGGCACCGAGTGCAGGTGACAATCCGACCGCATTCATTAACAACGCAATGCCGACCACCAGCAGCAGTGCGGTGGCTGTAAAAATCTCGCGCAAACCACTGCGCGCAATGTAGCGCAACACATACGAACTGGCGTAGCGCCCCACCACGATGATGAGCAACACATTGCCTAGCGTGGCCAGCACTTGCAGCCAGCCCGGCAAGGCCGACAGCGGACCATGGGCTGCCTCTGCATGACCGGTCGACACCGTCGCCAGCAGAGGAAACAGCGCCAACATGGGGATGACCGCGATGTCTTGAAACAGCAGCACCGCGAACGCGCGCTTGCCGCCGTGTGTGTTGGCGAGGCCCTTCTCTTTCAGCGTCTGCAAAGCAATCGCCGTCGATGACATGGCCACGATGAAGCCGACCGCCAGCGCTTATTGCCAGTTTTGAACGAAGGCCAGCAAGGCACAGCCGACCACTGCCGCCGTGCCCAGCACCTGAGCGCCGCCCAGCCCAAAGATCGGTCCACGCAATCGCCAGAGCAATGACGGTCGCAGTTCCAGGCCAATGAGGAAGAGCATCATCACCACTCCGAACTCGGCGAAGTGCATCACGTCATGCGTTTCATCGCCAAGCAATCCGAGCACCGCAGGCCCAATGACGATGCCGGCGAGCAAGTAGCCGAGCACGGAGCCCAGCCCGAGCCTCTTCGCTAGCGGCACCGACACGACAGCCGCGCTCAGATAAACCAGTGCGTCTTGAAAAAAGATCCGTCTTCCATGGGTCAGCGAGGGGATTGAATGATTCTGCCGAGGTCGTTATTCAGCAGCGGCAGTTTCTGCGCAGCTTCCACATCGACAAACCCGTCGCGCAGGGCTTCGATCAAGCGCTGATAGTCTGCTGCGTGTGCCACCAAATCACGCTCGGCGCTCAATTGATGCGTTCCATGGACAGCGAATGGCCCCAGCCACGTCATGGAGCAAAGGCGGCAGGTTTGATCGAAGGGCGCGAGGAACTGGCGAATCGTGAACCGATTGAAGCCGCCCTTCGCATAGGCCTCGCGCTCGCCGCGCGTGGTGATGCCTTGCAGCGCCAGCTTCCCCGCCAGCGCCGTGCCCTTGCTGGCATACGCCCAGCCATTCCTTCAGCAGCGCTGGGCATGAATACCACTAGAGCGGGTGGTGAAACACGATCACGTTATGCTCCTGAAGCAATGGCTGCTCGCGCTGAATGTCGATCATCAGATCAGGGTAGGTCTCATACAAATCATGAACAGTCACGTCTTCGACATTCTTGACCGCTCGGATCAGCTGGCATTTGATGCGCGAGCGCTGAAAGGCGGGGTGGGCGAAAAGAATAAGCACGCAGGCCAGCGCCTACCGCAGTGGCATGGTGCCGCCGTGCCCGCAAATGATCGTTGCCTACCGGAACACTCCAGCCGCGTAAACCAGAGCGAGAAGAGCTAGTGAGAGAAAAGTCCGGAAACTAGGCCAGAACAAGAAAATCAACATTCCCAAACTTTTCCCTTTTCAAAATTATTATAAATAATATAATAAACAACGAATTCGAGAACTTATGAAGAAACTCATCCTCATCCAAAATGACTTCTCCGGCTCCGGCAAAAGCACGGTAGTCCGTCTTCTCCGCAGGTATCTGAATCAGCACCGCGTGGAACATCAGTTCCTCGTCTTGGATGAGGAAGAATCCAGCATCGAAGCGGACGCTCGCTACCTGAATCCCTTCCAAGGCGGTGCCAAGGCAGTGATCGCTGCGCTCGAAGATTGCCCGGTGACGCTGGTCGAGATCGCAACGGGAGCCGCCGAGTCCTGGGAGAAGGCCTACGAGCAGCACGAGTTCTACCAATTGCTCACCGAGATGGCCGTGGAGACCACTGTGGTGGTGCCGCTGACCAACGATGCTGAAAGCTTCAATGCTGTCACCGCCGCCGCCGAGATTTACTCGGACAATGTGCAATACCTGGTCGCGCACAACACGACCAGCGCCTACGACGATGATGACAGCAGCTGGGACACCAGCTACGCCGCGCGCGTTATGGACATGTTTGAGGCCGTTGAACTGCGCATTCCTGCTGCCAGCATTGAGATCGAAAACGCCCTCCGCATGCAGCACACCACGCTCGCCAGTTCCCTGCTGGACGTGGGCAATGAAGACAGCTTCGGCAAGGACTACAGCAAGTGGCTGCGCCGGGCGATGGGCCAGATCGAGACGGTCCGCCAGTATGTCTTTGGCGACCATTTCCGTGCCTTGGCCGACACGTCCAAGGAGCCCGCCAAGCGTGGGCGCAAGACAGCAAAAGCCGCTGCCTGAGCAAATTCGAAACCCCCACTTCAGCCCAACACCACCCAGGGCAGGCACGCGGGCATAGAGCCGCGTGACCGTTTTTTTGGTCTCATCTGATGCGCAGGACTGCCCCCACTGCGGCGTTCTGCGCCTCGCTGGGGGCCTCGGTCTCGCACTGCAGCACTTCGCACTCGACATTGCACAGGATGTAATCAAGCCGCAGCCAGGGCTTGCCCAAGGTCAGGGGATTCAACAGAGCGCCAGGAAAGGTGTAGCCCGCACCGCCACCGAAGGCCATGTGGGCGTCTGTTAGCTGAGCAGTCATGCGGCGATACAGCGGCCCCACCGGGGGTGCATTCCAGTCGCCGCAGACCACTACGGGCAGCACCTCCGATTCCATGTGTTGCAGTACTTGCTGCATGAGCATCTCTTGATCTTGCCAGAACTGGCGCGTGCTTTCGCTGGGGCGGATGGCCAGCCATTGGCCCTTTAGCTCCTTTCGGGGCGAGGGCAGATGCACATTGTAAACGACGACGGTCCACGTGGGCAGCTGCACCTCATAGCGAGCGGCGCGCAACCCACGTCGACCGCTCGCCTGGGTCACAATCATTTGGGCGTTGAGGATCGGGTAGCGGCTCAGAAGGATGAATTCACTTGCCTGACTCAGATGGGGGAGCTGTGCACGCCCAGGCCCACTACGCAGACCAGCTTGATTGTAACTGCACTCCTGTAGCGCTAGCACATCCATCTTAGACTGATCCAGAAATGGCCCAATGCTGTGTCCTTCGTGCTGACCAAGGTTCCACGTCACGACTCGCAGCACCTCGGGGGACGAGGGGATGGGCAGCGACCGCTCTTCATGAAAAAATCCCAGCTCGGGCGGTGCGACCCGGAGTGCCGTGACGGCGCACAGCAGCAACAACCGCCGATTCACAAAGCACGCGACCATGGCCAGAGCGAGGAGTGGCCCAGCCACAACTGCACGGGTGCGTAAACCAAGGGCGCAAGCCACGCCTTGTGCTGCCCGACTTGGTGAATCATCCCGACCAGAAACGCCACCAATGTCCACCCAATCACGATGAAGCCTGACAACCCGCGGCGCATAGGTCACACCTTCAGCGCTGGATCACCATACAAGGTGAAGTTTTCCCAATGATTGATCCGCACGTCGAAGATCTGCCCGACATGCCGTTCGTGGTTGCCTTCAATGATCACGATCTTGTTGGTGCGTGTCCTGCCCGTTAGACGGTCGGAGTTGGTCTTGCTCGGCCCTTCGCATAGGATTTCGACCTTCGTGCCCACCAGCCTTGTGTAGCCTTGTTTGGCAATACTGTTGATCAAGGCGAGCAGGTCCTGATTGCGTGCCTCCTTCACCGGCTCCGATAGCTGGAGCGCTTCCTCCATTTCCGCCGCAGGCGTGCCGCGACGCTTCGAGTAGCGGAAGATGAAGGCATTGTCGAAGCGCACCCGTTCGCACAGGCTCCGTGTCTCCAAGTAGTTCTCTTCGGTCTCGCCTGGGAAGCCCACGATGATGTCCGTGGTCACCGCGATGTCTGACCGCGCCTCGCGAATGCGTGCGACGAGTTCCTCAAACTTCGCCGCTGAGTACGGGCGATGCATGCGCTTCAGGATCGCGTCGCTGCCACTTTGTAGCGGCAGATGCACATGCTCGCACAGCTTCGGCAGATACGTGAAGGCCTCAATGAGGTCCCTCTTGTAGCCAATCGGATGCGGGCTGGTGAAGCGCATGCGCTCTATGCCATCGACCTCATGCACCGCCTCCAGCAACTGCACGAAGGGCGACTTGCCATCCACCTGCGGAAACTCATGCCGCCCGTAAAGATTCACGATCTGGCCCAGCAGCGTGACTTCCCTCACACCGCGATCAGCGAGCCGCCGCACCTCTTCCACGATGTCGGCAATGGGCCGTCCACGCTCACCACCACGCGTGTAGGGCACGATGCAGAAGGTGCACTTCATGTTGCAGCCTTGCATGATGCTGACAAACGCCGAGGCCTGACGGTCCCTGAGTTGATGGTCGCGAATCGCGTTTTGCGAAGCCGTTTCTTCCTCAATGTCGACAATGCTGAAGCGCTCATCATCCATCTGCTGCGCTTCCTTCGCCCGGATCACCTGCTCCACATACTCGACCACGCGGTGATACTTCTGCGTGCCCACTACCAGATCGACCTTGGTATCGAGCAGCTCCGCACCGCGACTCTGCGCCATGCAGCCCATGAACCCGGTGACCAATGGCACGCGCCGCCGCCGCACCATGCCCATCT
>Ga0247832_1006553_pt1 | contig 12706 bp, 9 predicted proteins | sample LaCruzMarch2015__10_FD_192407 | JGI IMG/M metagenome (GOLD analysis project Ga0247832, IMG submission 192407) | Freshwater microbial communities from meromictic Lake La Cruz, Castile-La Mancha, Spain - LaCruzMarch2015_4m | ecosystem: Environmental > Aquatic > Freshwater > Lake | place: Spain... | reverse complement strand
TTCCTAACTACCCCGTGTTCATCATCAGTGTTTTCGTCATCACTCTCATCTTGTAGTACATCACCTCCTCCTCCCCGAATTAGCTGCTGCTGCTGTTGCAGACCATTATCATTATTGTTGCTGCTGTTAATGTGATCTAACAAATGATAATAGTTATGACATGCCTCTAATCGTTGAATTAACATAGTATGACTATATCCCTCTCCATAATGCGAATTATCATCATTATTACGACGACGACGTGATGATCCATACAAGTGTAAATGATGCATCAATCCTCTCCGTAAGGTAACTGAACAATGTACATCGATCGGATCGCCAATTAGTCCACCATTCTCTGCGCCCACAAATGTTATTGGTCCTTGGATAAACAAGCATAGATATAATTGTATATCTGGTATTTGGGTACGTAATTGTCGTTGTATTTCGGGCGGTATTACTTGATATGACCGTCCTCCAGCACGTTGATTTGCTGATATTGCTGGTGCTGGTGCTGCTGCATAATTACGATTATAGGGACCGGTAGCATTGTAGTGAATGGGTATATCGGTAAATAACAATTGTGACATAATTTGATAATGCATATCTGCTTCATACTGACGTTGAATCGCGCTGTTCATCTCGACCTGTAAATCTATCGGCAGTGGTACTGTAATGTCCGAATCTCTACTAGTCGTTTGAGCTACAGCAGCTGCAAGAGGAGAATTAATGTCGTCATCATTACACTGACTACTCTGAGCACTCTGACGACAGCATTGCAATATAGTAGATACTGTATATTGTGAAATACCAACTATACTTCTTCTACTTGGTAAATGACACGGGCCGCGTTGTCCATTCTTAATTATTTGTTCGTTGTGATATGCCACACATGTTTCGGGTGATAAGAATGCTATACAGCAGTATTCTCCATCGGATATGACTAAATGCGGCGGTAGTGATTGTGCTGATGCGGTGGAGTTGGTATTGCTGCTGCTGCTGCTGCTATCATTATTATTAGTTGTGGTGTTGGTGAGGTAGTCGAGATTCCCTCCACTATGTAACACCTGAACGAACTTGCCTCGACGACTTGGCGGCGGTGGCGTATTACTCCTCCTCTGCTGTGGTCCACCATTCAAATCTCCATTGATACTGTTGTTATCATTGTTATACCACCTTTGGGAAGACACTAGTCCCGAGGGGATGGTATCCTCCGTCTGGGGTGCCTCCTCCTCCTTCTCCTCCTCCTCCTCCTCGGCATTGTTGTGCGCTTTGCCTGTCGAGTCAACTTCCCCTCCACCATTATCGACATTGATGCTGTCTGGATCGAACACAGTCGAAGCATATAGAAAGGTGGATTCTATCCATGAAGCGGACCTCTGAAGTAAGGATGCCATCGTTCGTCGGCCGTGCGTCCGAGGTCTTTACAGACATCTTTTAGGCCCTCCGCGCCAAAAAATCGTACACATCCGGCCAAAAAAATCTGAAGGAGAAGAATAGGTAGAAGGTGGAAGGCTGTGAGGAAGCGCCGATATTGGAACGAATGAAAGGAATAGAGTCGTGGGGTAAGGAGGGTGAATACCCGCCGTGTAACTAAAATTATGGATACATTGGAAACGAATCCTATGTTGGATTATCTACTTCAAGAGAGTGGAGACATGTTGATGGGATTATTGACTGACTTGGAATTAACTAAGAAATTCTTAGAGAAAGAAAATAAGATTACACCAGAAATGATGCCAGAAATGATGCAGAGATTTGGGATCAAGAAGATGGTGACGAGTGAGGAAGGAGGATCATTTGAAGAGGAGTTGTAGAGAGAAGAGGGGGACGAGGAGAAGGAGTTGGACTGTGATCAGATGTATAAGGAGAAGGTATTGGATTGTGACAATGACAATAACTCACCTAATCCTACCGAGAAATAGAAACAATCACAGCCCTGTCACAAATGTTGCTCTTACTGGTACGTTAGTGTTACTGTTAGTTTGTGTTTTGTTTGAATGATAAGAGGTGAAATATATAATAACAATGCTACTACCTATCATACTTTCTGGACATGAACAGGTAAAACATGCATGAGAGTACTTGGGACACATGGGAAATGCCGAAGAAGCGAAACACAACAACAAGCAGAAAGCTCGAAACCATACAACTTCAATAACATTCAATCTCTTCCTCGTCTACCACCTTGTCCTCTTCCACCCCCTCTTCCTCGACCACTCCGACCTCTCCCACCTCTACCGAAGGATGCTTTTAAACGTTCATCTCCGTGATGTACTCTTATTAATCCTTGTAACAAATCGTCAGTGGCAAAGCAAGAGACATACTTTGTCTTATTCCCCTCAATCGGAGATTGACCTTCTTTGAACTCAATCGATAAGAAGTGGCATCCCAATATCTCATCAGTCTTTTCTAAAATAGTAACCTTTTCAACACTTTTTGGTAGGTATACTATTGTAGGCTGACGGGTACTCACAAGTCGCCATTTAGGACCAAGATGGGGATCCAAAATTAATACTCCTTCACTCTCGGGATCAGGACTAACTGTCATTTCTTCAATTAGTGGGTGTTTATCAGGATGTGGACACTCACGTAACATATTCTTACCAGCCATGCGTTGCATCCCTCGCTCCTTATTGGCATCCTCTTCATCTCCTTTCTTCACAGCTATTCCATTGTCTTCTCCAGGCGGAGGACCATATTCTGGACGTGGGTTATTATAACAATTTGGACACAACGGGAATGTGCGTGGAGGTGCCCCGACAGAATAGAGACATAGCTCAAAACCACATCCCACAACTGGACAAGTCCGACCAGTCCACTGCTTCACCTCACCTCCAATAGGAAGCGGATATATACACTCAGTAGTCTTGTTATATAGTCGAGGTGGCGGGCCAGCAATAAATTGAAGGTATCGCTTCGTTAATCCACATCTTGTAAATGGTTTACCAACATCTTTAAGCTGTGCAAAGGAGCTTCCAAATAAAACATCCATACGAGATATGTTCTCCACAAAATGGAGGAATTTGTGCTTAAACATATCAATTGCCTTCCTCACAACGACATCGGGATCTGCTAAGCCCTTGGCAATTTTATTGCATTCTAATTCAATATCGGATCGAACTTGTGGCAATACCAATGATCCATCGATTAAATGATATCCTTGTGCCAGCACCAAACCTAACCGCGTTGGTTTCAGCTTTCGACCTGGAATCAATTCAACATAGTTACGCTTCAGTATGTTTTCAATATGAGTAGATATACTCGCATCTGTTCCTATATTATGCTTCTCCATTAGACTAATCAATTCAGACTCTGAGAGGTGTGTTGGTGGAGTTGTCATTCTTTCTTTAACATCTAATGTAGCAAATTTGCCACTTGACGGTGTCACTAATGAAATCTTGTCAGACTGGGTATCGACGAAGCAAAAAATGATTGTTAGAGATGGGAATCAATAATACTATTTCTCAAATGAGCAAACAAATTTAGGCTGACTGTACCTTCTTCGACCCGGAGAAGAATAATCCGTATTGATCTCCTACTTTGAATTCGGGAAGAGCTTTCTCCTCTTCCCCTTCATCATCATCATCTTCATTGTCATGACCATCATCCCGTTCGTTTCCATATTGACGATGAAGCATGATTGCAAGGAATCCCGGTGATTGTAGCTGAAGATGATAACAAACATGATAATGAATATTAGAGTATAACAAGAAGTGATATCACACAATGCTATAATTTGGACGTATCTTACCTGTTTGCCACGAATCATAAATTTTCCTTTATCATCAAGTACATCAATCTCAAGATGAACAGTTGTCGATGTCCACACTGCATCATGACTAACACTCGCAATGAAATGTCGTGTAACCAAGTCATATACACGACCCATATCTCCACTCAGCTCACCGGCACGGGCATATCTACAGGGCGTAATAGGTGGATGATCACCCATATCGACACCTCCTTTGCTGGCTACAGTAACAACACCCGTTCGTAAGAGATTTGAAACGTAGGAACCCCATCTATTATCGGCAGACTGTTCTTGCAATGTGCCTAATATGTCAAACGAATTTGGATATATTGTACTCTCTGTACGAGGGTATGACAGATACCCACTTAAATATAAACGTTCGGCAACACTTAACGCCTGATGTGGACCAATACCAAGTATCTTTGAACAGGCCTTCAGTAGACCAACTGTATTTAGAGGAGTTGGACGACCTTGCCTTGTATCTTTTGTTACAACCGAGGTTACTGCTGCAGATGTAGGTGGTAATACTTCGTTGCCTTTACACATCGTTACAAGTGCTTCCACCTTACCACGTTCGAAGGACCGACCTGCAACCCAATTGGCTCTGCACATCGTACCTGAATTCATAATCCCCAAGTCTAATACGAAGTATGGTGTGGGTTTAAAAGTCTCAATCTCCACATGCCGTGCGACGCAGAATCCCAATGTTGGTGTTTGACACGGCCCATAAGATAACACAACACTATCTAAATCACCATACCGACCTTGGAAGAAACGTGTTTGAAATCGTGAGAATGCCACACCCACCTTTAAATCAAGTTCCTGTCGTGCGTCGACTGATAATGATTGACATCGGTCAGGCTTGCCAAGTGTATGGTATGCCTTTTGTATATCACTTGGATTAATGGCACTAAAATATGCACGATAGACACGATCATATTGGTCGCCTCCTGAACCGCGTAGTAAATGTAACGCCACGTCGATTACCTCAAAGCATATATTTTCACCCTCTCGATCACAATCCAACCATAATACTAGAAAGTCAGCACCCTTGATGACGTCCTGTAAATGTTTTATGACTGATCCCTTACATGGTTTTTTTACTATTGGTGCATGGAATAATTCAGCAGGATCAACTGTATCCCAACTTTGATATTCTGATGGAAAGTCTACATTATATACATGTCCAGCTACACTTGATACCAAATGTGTGACTGCTGAAGCATATGGTGCCTTGGGAAAAATCAAACTACTACTGCTACTGCTACTACTACTACCACAACTGCCACCACCACTACCACCAAATGAGGAAGTGAGTTCGTGAATGGGCAGTGACTTGCCATATGATTTGAATGTTGAACTGCAACTGCTACTTAAACCAACAGCAATAGCTTGACCAATCGATGGCTTTTCGGCAATATGAACAACAGTTATTGGAATACCAGCACCGTAATTCAAATCATTTGTCGTTTGGGGTTGATTGGGTGGAATTATTACTTTAGCGACGACGTCGTCGTGTGATTTTACTGCTGTTGTTGTTGCTGCTATTGTTGCTGTTATTGTTAAGTCAGCAGTACTACCATGCTTAGATTCTTTGTCGGTAACAGTGCTAAGTGGAGTTGTTTGTTGTGCTTGCGATTTCTTTTTTTTCTGTCGTTGCTGCTTTTTTTGCATGTATGACTTGTTGTTGTTGGTGGTAGCAGTGGTAATAGTAGTAGGTGTAATAGTATTGGTGGTAGCAGCAGCGCTGTTGTCACTGCTGCCTTCATTTTTTGTACTGTCGTCAATAATGTGAATTGTTGAATTCGACGACACTTGATGTACTGATGAGATATCAATGATTGGCGTGTGCTGCTTTTGTTGTTGTTTGCGTTGATACCGTTGGTTTTGTTTCAATCTTGTCTTTGTCGAGCAACCACTCTTCACAACGCCAGTACCGCTATTCAGATCATCATTCGTCGTTTGCGTCATGTTTTGTCTTTGATTTGTCTTGGCGTTTATGGTAGCAGCAGTAGTAGCAGCTGCGTCAGTCGAATGATGAGGAGCAGCCATTGGAACACCAGTTTTGCTCGCACGCATCTGCACAGAAGAGGGAGGAGGAGGAGTTGGTTGCTTTCTTTGTTGATGCACCCGCCGTTGATTTTTCTTCCGCTTTGACATCATCGTCATCATCTTAGCAGTAGTCTCAGCTTCTCCTCCACTGCTACCATTAGCAGCCTCATGATCAATGTTGGACATTATTAGGGAGGGAGGAGGATGGGATATGGATATGGGGAGGAACCACCTTCCTCTTTCCTCTCCCCTACTTGAATAGATACAGCTATCCTGTCACAGATATATATACTTTAGATGTTATTGGTAGTTGTTACTGCAGTTGTTACTGTTACTTCAGTGCTTTGTTTGTGCGTTGATAACTTGATAAAAGAGCAAGGTAATGATAATAATAATAATAATAATAATCTTATTAAGGTAATGAATGATATGAGGATGGCGTGAGTACGACGATGGGAAGTAAATACGATGCTTTTCAAGGTTGTGACAAGTTGAAAAAAGAAGATAGAGATGTGTATCACTTTGAACTGCCAAGTAATGGTGACTTTCACAACAAAAACAATGCAAACATATTGTGTGCAAAATTAATTGTGCTCCATGTGAGGATCGAACTCACGACTTCAGGATTATGAGACCTGCGCTCTGCCAACTGAGCTAACGGAGCTTGTTTAAATAATCTATGCTCTTCTAATTATAATTTCTACCTAAACACAAGAAAGTTTGAATCCCATGAAAATGACCGTTGTCGCTAACTTGGAAACGATTTATTAGTTATCACACCCTTTCACATGACGTCATTCATGTTCTACGAAGTGAGCGACACTCGCGGAAAATTTGAATGGCGGCTCATGTCAGGAGGAGCATTGGCAACGCAGCAAGAACGAACCGCGACGTGAGATAATAGCACTACGCTCCGAGTGCCACTGTTGGTGCAGAGACATCTAATTGGGGGCTTGAGAATAAAGAATCGGCAACAATGACGGATGATAGTAACAGCAGCATGAGTGACATCACTCCCAATAATTCTCCGATCAAGACGACGAAGAAACATCATACACGACGTGGCTCGAGGAGTAAAATTATATCAATACATAGCACTGTTGATGGGGATATACAAACAGTCGTTGAGGATGAAAATGACGAGAATGGTAGTGAGGAGGAGGAGGGGGGCGGCGGACAACAACACGATGAGTCATTGCGGGGGTTCATGCACCATCTACGTGAAAGCTGGGAGGATAGCAATTCAACTACGACTCGGTCCACGCTAAATAATGAGGGGGCTGGTTGCAATAATGATGACAATGCTCGAGAAGAAGAAGTAGGAGGAATGGTGGTGCCGCGGGGGACGACGACAGCTGCCACCAAGAAGTCTCACCGGTCTCGTGCACATAAGCAACGGTCTCAAAATTTGTCAGTACAATTCTTTGAAAACTTTACAATATCGGGGGACAATGTCAATACTACTGAAATGGACGAGCAGCGAGGTGACGAGGGTGGAACAAATAGTATTGGAGCCAATGAGAGGAATGTAAAGGAAACTATTGATAGTACTGCCTCGTTTTACTTTGATACACCAACTCCAACTAAACAGTCGGGAGACGAGGAATCGAAATGCACCACAACAGAACGAGATGCAGCAGCAGCAGCAGCAACAGCAGCAATTGACACAATTGTCCATGTTGACGCATTCCACCAATTATTACGACAGCAGAGTGACTCGGAGAATAGAGAACAGGAATTATCAGGTCCAGGACATAAGAAATCACAATCAGTTTTGTTTTGTGAATCTACAATTTTTGACAAGGTTTGTTATGAGGAATTGCAACCCTTTGAAAATGAGGCGGCGACTGCTTTGACTACTACTACCAATGACAATGGAGGAGATAATGCTATTGCTCAGCAGGAGATGGCTACTGCTGTTTTCCAGGAGAAGCCACTTGCCCTGAGGGGACTATGCTCGCCATCATCCCAGACATCATCTCGGGATAATTCCCCGGTAAATCATCCACGCACTAACGATGATAAGTCATTACCACGGCCACGCCTTGGGAGTGACTCTCCCATATCACCGTACTTTTCCGATACGGCAGAACAACAACAGCAGGATGATGATAACGTCGTGGTTCCACTCCAATCCCCTCCAGCAGATGCTACTATCGCTGCTGAGGATGACGCAAACGAAGGGGTGGCAGAAGGTGCTGGTCGTAAGCATCGGCGTGTGTTCTCTGGACGATCGGATCCGGCCACGGGACATCGACGTGTGAATACGCGTGGTGACAAATGCGAGGTTGTCGCAGAGGAGTTATTGGAGAGTAGTGAATTGAATGACAACGATATACATCTGATGGATCAGCAGCGAGGTGGGGAAGAGAAAATGGAGCCTCCACAGCAACCACCAGCACCACAACAGATTCAAGCGCAAAGTCAGTATCATCACGGAACTCATGCTTCTCAAACGATGACAGATGCGATGCCTCCTCCATACCCTCAGCAACCACCGCAGCATCAGTCTCAAGTGCATACTCACCCACAGCCGCATCAAGCTTTTCCACCACCTCATGGTCATCAATATTCAGTTCCATATTATCATGGAGCTCCTCCACAAATGATGACGGAGGCCATGCCTCCTCCCTATCATTCACAACATCATTATCAGCAGCAGCAGCAGCCTAATGCACAGGTTCATCAGCAGCAACAGTATTGTGCTCCTTACCAAGGAACCCCTCCCTTTCATGGAACTACTCCACCGTATCAAGGAACCCCTCCACCTCATTCCTACCCTTCGCAGCACCCCCAGCCGGTGTATGTACAAGATCATAGTCATTACCCAGCTCAGTATCACGGACCTCCTCCAGAGACGATACCTCCTCCCTATCCTTCGCATCAGCATCAGCAACTACAAGCACATCCACAGCCTCATGGTCACCCGGCTTATAGTTATGGAACTCCTCACGGAACTCCGCATGGAACTCCTCATGGAAGTCCTTCTACTTACGCCAATTATAACAATGGTCATCACATACCTCCACAGTGTTTACCTCCACCGCCATCATCGTATTACAATTCATCGCCTTGTTTGGATGGGGGATACAATAATGATAGTCATGCATCACATACGGCCTCGGGCTATCCTGCGCAACCACATCCATCGCAGCAGGAGCCATCATATAATTGTCAGTATTCTCCATCGCCACCTCCAACTGATCCAGTCCAATTTGTGGCAGCAGGAACTAGCGAATTCCGTCCTCCACCACTACAGTTGACACAGCCAGAATTGGATGAGAATAATCCAGTATCATCAGCAAACTTACAAAAGGCTGGCATTCCTATAAAGCTGACAAAAAGGAGTACGAAAGGTCATAGAAAATCAGTCTCTTTTGAAGGCCCTCCTGTTCCTCCGTACAATGGAACTGATAGAGCTGCACTTGGGAAGTTCCTTGCCACAACAACAATATTTGATGAGGCATTCGACAAAGCTTCTCCTACACACAAGTCTACCTTGAGTAATATGAGCTTAAACTTCTCGCAAACAAGTCTAACAAGTCTTGATGAGGAAGGGGGAAATGATACGTCCACTGAAATATCTCAGCCGCCTCCTCCGCCACCACCTCCGTCAGAGAAGCCAAATATATCACATGATTACTCGAAGCAGTCGGCGAGCCCGTCCGCATCCCATGCTATGGCTCATCAACCACCATATGGGATGGCAGCTGCTGGCTACCCTTTAGCTCCAAGTGGATATGCCACCTCTGGTTACCCAAGTCAGTGCTCGAGTGGACGTTCTAGTCCAGTAGTTTCTACTGCAATGGCACCGCCTGGTACCTATCCTCCAAGTCCGCATGAATTTTCGTCTGGTCGCTATCCTACAAGTTCTTCTGTGTATGGTGGATATCAAATTAGTCCTATCGTCTCCAACGCAGTGCCACCACCACCCCAACTACCACCAGGGGCCTACCCTTCAACGCCTCCTGTTCATTCATCGGGAGGATATCCAGTACAGTCTACAAGCCCGGTTGTCTCCAATGGGGCACCTCCGCCGCATCCGGAGACAGCTCCATACTATCGTCCATCTCATCCTCCAACCCCTCCTGGATACTCTAACTATGGCACACCGCCTCAGACTATGTGGCATCCACAGCATCAGCACCATCAACAGTCTCCCACGCATCATGGCATGCACCAACCTCCACCGCATCATATGCAATATCATCAATCGCCGTACCAGAATTCTCGTGGAGGGTATACTGCTGCTCCACCTCCTCCAAACTTGGACGAGACACATACAACGGAGGAAACGGAGGAGCAAAGACGATCACGTCGCAAATGTTCAGTGCCCAACTGTCCCAATCGTGTCGTTCAGGGTGGACTATGCATATCCCATGGAGCAAAGCGTAAGACATGTTCGCATCCTGGTTGTATGAAGAATGTAAAGAAGGGTGGGCTGTGCAGTACACATGGACCAGCTCGTAAGAAATGTGAATTTAAGGGTTGTTCGAAGGTGGCCGTTCAGGGTGGACGGTGTATTACCCATGGTGCAAAGAAGAAGGTATGTGCTATTGATACATGTAACAAGCAGGCAATATTGAATGGTATGTGTAAGAAGCATCATGATGAGACTGGTGGTCTGTCCTCCGATGATGTTTGCAGTACTGTAGTTGTGAATGATAATTCAGAAAAGAATGGTGGCCATCAACGTGGTCTGTCGATATTTACCGAGAATTCTGTGGTGAATACCATAATTAGCAATGGCGTTCCTACCCTCCCACCGGCCGAAGATGATGGTCTTCACGGTCTCTCGATATTCTAATCGTTTCTCTACATAAATTTGATGCAGATGTAAAAATATTGAACTACAACGTTAAAAATCATATTGCTTAGGAGTAGGTCCGAGGTAACTCTTTATTCCCTTGACAGATGTTTTCCATAGAAATTCAGAAAATAAGGTAAGACAAGACATCCCAAACACAATATACCATGCACAGAGAGATAATGGATAATCAAAGTCCAATCAAGATGATGTTGTGAGAGACCCAAGAAAGAGTTTCAGATGGCAAGCATTTTTGCCGTACAACTTGTCGTGTAAATCCAGGCACCTATTCTCTCTTCTTCTTCCTCCTCCTCTTATTGACCGGAAAGGTAGAAAATGACCTGATGTAAGACAGCATCACCCGGCATCATCGTTATCATCCAAAATAATAGAAAGAGTCACACTCTCAGGAGGACCCCCGACAGGAAAGGTGGGTAGATGAGAAGGTCGAGGAGCAGCACCAAGGACTCCTCCACCACCTGTTGTCGTGGACTCATATATCCCTCTTCCACATCTTGATCTTGAGCGACAACAAGAGACATCAATGTTTCGTACACAGTCCACTTTTTTTGACGTATTTATAGTACACCCCTTGTGGTTGCATTTCTTTCGTAATTTAATCGCCCCATGTGTGACACAAAACTCCTCCCTTTTAATGGCTTGTCTGGTATATCCCTCGTGTTTACAATGATTAACCACTGCGCCATGTGCGATCAAACTCCTCCCTTCCGGGCTTGGTTTGTACATCCCTCATAACTGCATCGCTTCAACCCCCCCTGATCGCCAATGCATCCAGCAAAAGTCCTCATTTCCGGACTTGTTTAGTACACCCCTCGTGGCTGCATCGTCCATGTCTACTAAAAAGCCAACTCTTCTCTACAATTTTTTTCATACAGCCAGGATGGGAACATGTCGTACTCCTTCTCTTTCCGTTCCCTCCGTTGAATTCGTCTCGTCCAAGTTACGAGGAGGTGGAAGTTGGTGCATGCCGTAATGAGTGGGGATATCGTTGATGGTGCTGATGCTGTAGAAATGCCACATAGCCTGTGGCGGTGCGCCATAGTGATAGTATCCAGGAGGGCTGGGGGGGATGGACGAAGAATGGAGCTATACATATCCCCGGATGCGCAGTGGAGTTGCCAACGTATTGGGTATGATACACACTCCTCCACTAACAGCTCCATTAGCACATCTCTCGTGGCTGAATTGTTTTACTTCCACCTTTGCTCCATGTGTAACACAAACCCCTCCCTTTAAAAACTTTTGATTGGTACATCCCTATATCGTGACTGCAACGTTAATGTTTTGCGCTCATGGACTGTAAAGCAATATTATTACTTGGAGTGGAAATGTAGAGGATTCTTCTTCATACATTGGATAAGTAAGTCGGTTTGTCTTGGACAGCGGAGCATCTTTTCCTATTTATTCGGCAACATGATGAATAAGGTTTTATGCATTAGAGAAAAAGTAGCCGTGTTTTTTGAGTAGCCCGATGACAACAACATGGACAAAACTAATATTGTTCTCCACATGATTCACTTACACTATGCGATCGAATCGTCTTGCTATATTTAGTTGCACACTCTTCTAAGTCGATATACAGCTTCGAACATGGGCCGTGTCGCAGTTTATCCTCTCCGTCGCCAGCGTCATCCACATTCATTCTGCTCGGGACAAAAAGACAAAATGAAATGCCCTGCCAAGCTTTAGGGGGATCTGTTTTTGGCAAACAACAAAGAATCATCTTCTAGGTCGCCTACTATGATGATGAAGATGCGGTGGATGATCATGATGTCGTTATTATTGTCACTGCATAGACGAGCAGACAATGACGTGACTGGACAAGGCATACAAGCGAAGCAGTCATCGAGCAGCCAACGACAGCAACAGCAGCAAATGCGACCGGCTTTACACAATCCCAAGCATGAATCGACTATACGGAATATCCTGTTACCAAAATTTAAATCGTCATCATCATCATCGTCATCAACTAATTCTGCACCTCCTGATACCAATAATGCATTGAAATCGGGCAACCATACCAAGAATGTAGCCATAATCGTCTCCTCATCACGATATTGGTTTAATTATCGTCATGTGACCAATGCATTATC
>Ga0247832_1006542_pt1 | contig 12720 bp, 10 predicted proteins | sample LaCruzMarch2015__10_FD_192407 | JGI IMG/M metagenome (GOLD analysis project Ga0247832, IMG submission 192407) | Freshwater microbial communities from meromictic Lake La Cruz, Castile-La Mancha, Spain - LaCruzMarch2015_4m | ecosystem: Environmental > Aquatic > Freshwater > Lake | place: Spain... | reverse complement strand
ATAGTCATCACATGTGGGATGCGGATGTGGGATCAACCATTGAACGCCCGCCGTAGCTAGCGTCTCCTGGTGTGCCTACTGGCAAAGTGTTGGGATCAAACTGCCTTAGTTTACTATCCTTATGCGCTGGCAGGATAGGATAAATTGTGGCAGGAAAGCCACTTGAAGGTAATAGTGCCATTAGCAAAAACTCCCAGATAGTAGGTGGATGGGGTTGTAGGCATCGGGGCCGATACCAAAGAAAGCCATCCCAGGTGGAATAGCTGGGCCTACTCCAAATGGAATAACGCCAGCAGTACCAATACTAAATGCAGCGTTAAGTCTAATCTGGCTTTCTTCATATTGCGCTTTTGTAGTAGCTACTGCGTCAAGACTGGCAATTGTTACAGCAGCATCAAGAACCGTAGCGCCTGTCACATCTAACGTGCCAGGGATGTCAATATTACTAGCCCATTCGACACCAGTGCCAGCGGTATCGGTTTGTAATAATTGCCGCGCACTTCCATCAGCTAATTTGCTAACTGCAATTGCAGCGGAAGCATTAATATCAGCATTAACAATTACACCTGCCGCAATAGCGGTTGCATTACCAGTAGATGTAACATCGCCAGTTAGGTTTGCATTTGTAGTAACCGTAGAAGCATTGCCTGTCAAATCTGCTGTAATTATGCCAGCAGTGAAGTTACCGCTTGCATCACGCGCAACTATGGCTGATGCCGTATTTGCGCTTGCAGCAGTAGTGGCGCTATTGCTGACCTTACCAGCCGTAGCAATAGTGGCTAGTTTGGTATCGACAATGGCGGCAGATGCGTTTATATCGGCATTAAGTATTGTGCCATCAAGAATCATCGTGCTAGTAACAGTGCCGGTGTCGCCTGTGGTAACTACTGTGCCAGTTGTATTCGGTAGTGTGATTGTGCGGTCTGCTGTTGGATCTACTACTGCAATGGTGGTTTCAAAACCATCAGCAGTCGCGCCTTCAAAACTTAAACTGCCAGCAGTACCAATCTCAAGATTGCCTGTTACCGTGCCACCTGTCTTAGGTAGTGCTGCATCAGCTAAATCGTAGGCAGCTTTTACTGCCGTGCTTGATGCAATGGTGGTATTGCTAGTGGTACTGGTGCTATCGCTTAGTTTGCTTTGAAGGCTAGCTGATGTAACAGCGCGGGCTGTATCAGCACCAGCTTGTGTTTCAGCAGCTGTTGCCAGTTCCAGCAAACCTTGAACTGTAGTGCTGCCGATGGGAGTTGCATTTACAAATGCAGTGCCATCATAAATTTTTACCCCTATCGGAGTTAAGCTAGTATCAAGCCAAACCTCACCAATACTGTTGCCTGCACTGCCTGCTGGTGCTGCATTTGGTGCCGTAGCACCGACATGCACTGGGCCGATTTTTACAATCGTTGCGCCAGTACTATCTTTAAAAAATAAACCTGGGCTTGCAATATTTGTTGCAAGTGCAATCTGCCCTTCTGCAATAGCAGTTGTAGGGCGTTTGCTTGCAGTGCCGCTGCGGATGTGCTTATGCGTGGATGCCATTCCCTTAACTCCTGTAGGACGGGATTACTTTTGTATTCTAGTACTCTCCTTCATCAAAAACAACGTCATAGGATTCAAATACTGTGGTCATGCTGCGCCATGCGTCATAGAAATTAGGCCCAGCAATTTTTACTAATACATCACCGGGTCTTCCGCCTTTGGGGATTTTTTCACCGTTGTAATTAAACGGTTCTAGGTATTCCGACATTAGTACGTCCCGTCATCTACCGTGCCTATAGACATAGCGCCAGTGCTATTGTCTACCAATACTTCGGTAGATTCAAGCACCACGCCAATTTGAACTGTAGTTGCAATTTGTGCACGACCCCATAACAGTGCTAATGCGCCACGTACATCGGCCACTGCGGTCATGTCTGGCGCAAAATATGTACCATCGCACAACACTTGATAATCACTAAAAGTACCGGCAGCGCCTGATACCACGCCTATTTTAGTCCAGTTAGCGCCTGTACCTTGACTTAAACACCAGTCGCCAATTGCCAGCGCAACAGCAGGAGCTGGTGTAGTGCCGGTGCCTGCGGTGGTAGCAATTAAGTAAACACCATTGTTTTGTGGGTTTGGCGCTGTTAATGCTTGGCCTACCGTAAGGCCAGCTTCAGTGCCATATTGGTTCAGAGATACTACTAAGTTAGTTGTGGCGTTATAGGTGCCACCAAAACGCAAGTTAAGCTGAGTTGGTGTGCCATAACCGACTAATAACCAGTAACCATTAGGTGATGGTGATACCGTACCAACCCAAATATAGGCAGAACGATCACTAGGGTTGATCCACCACTGTCCTGCAAATTCAGGTTCTGGTGCTGACTCACTTACTTGTGCAATGCCATAATCAGCTAGTTGCGTTGCAGTAACGCTATTTGCAGCAAGAAATGCACTGTTAAATGTACCTGTTGTAATCTTGCTTGCATCAAGGCTTGGTATATCACCAGCGTTTAATGTTGCGCCAGTACTAACGTGTCCCTGTGAGTCTACAGTTACCTTGGTAAATGTTCCTGCCGTTGCTGAGTTAGTGTGATTTAATACGCCTGCTCCAGTTACTGTTAAACCTGTGCCTGGTTGGATTGCACCATTTACACCAGCAGCAGCTAACGGTAGATCACCGGCAGCTAATGCACGAAATGTAGGTGCAGCCGCACTGCCAGTAGTCGGGCCAGCAAAGATTGTTGCAGCGGCTTGAGTGTCAAGGCCAGTGGTAACTGTTGCCAAGCCAGCAGCATTAACAGAAGCAGAAAATGTTAATGGTGTCGAATCACTAAATGTAAAACTTTGTACGCCTGCTTGCTGTAGCCATGCGGAACCGTCCCATACGTAAGCTAAGGCTGTAGTTGTATTGACCCATTGTTGACCTGTAAAATCACCACTGCCTGTAGGTGCATTGCCGCTTGTTATTGTGCTTGAATTATCAGCTAATTTATCTGCTGTTACTGCATCAGTAGCAATTTTACCGGTGGTGATGTTACTATCAAGAATTTTTGCTGTTGTTACTGCATTGCTAGCAATAGTTGTTGCAAATGATCCCGTGCCAGTGCCTGTTACATCACCAGTAAGCGTTATGGTTTGATCGCCTGTATTGGTGCCGGAAGTAGTGCCGCTAAATGTACCACTTTGAGTGGCTAATGTTCCCAGTCCCAAAGTACTGCGAGCTGTTGCAGCATCTGCATCATCAATTAAGCTGCGGCCATAACTGCTTAAACTTGTTGTTGTATAGGTATCAGCAGCAGTAGTGTAAATTAATTGATTAGCACTGGTAGTTAATCCCGCAATACTTTGCAGACCGGCATCATAAGCTTGAACATTAGTACCAATAGCAACGCCAAGATTGGTTCGTGCCGTGCTGGCATCCGATGCACCAGTGCCACCATCGGCAACAGTTATATCTGTAATGCCCGTAACTGATCCGGCGGTGATTGTGGCATTAGTTAATGTTGCAGTTGTTGCCGCTATGGAAGATATACCACTTAACGTGCCGCCAGTAATAGCAACAGCACCTGCGCTTTGAGTTGCAATAGTGCCAAGGGCAAGCGTAGTACGTTGTGCAGCAGCGTCTGCATCATCTAATAATGCACGACCGGCAGCAGTACAAGTGATTTCTTCTACATCACCAGCGCCTGCTGTAGCACGACCTAATATTTTATCTGTAGCAGATACGTTTTGTATTTTGGCATAAGTAACTGCGTTATTAATAACCTTGGCAGTGGTTACAGCATCATCAGCAATTTTTGTTTCTGTTACGGCACCCGCGGCAATTTTTGCAGTTGTTACAGCGCCCGCAGCTAACTTATCAGTTGTAACTGCTAGGTCTATTACTTTTGCTGTACTTACAGAATCTGTTGCTAATTTAGCAACTACAACACTACCATCAACAAGTTTTGCGCCAGGGAATACATTGTCAGCAACATTGAGTTTTGCATACGTTATACTGGTGTCAGCAATTTTTGTAACTGTAACAGCGCCAGTGCCTATCTTTGCTTCTGTAACGGCACTAGCGTTTATCTTTGCTTCTGTAACTGCTAATGCAACAATAGAAGCCGTAGCTACTGCATCATCAGCTAATTTAGCCGCTGTTACAGCATCATCACCTAGTTTTGCAACTGTTACGGCACCAGCAGCTATCTTTGCTTCGGTTACGGCTAACGCTTGGATTTTGGCAGTAGTAACGGAATCAGTGGCAAGTGCCGCAGCAGCTAGTCCGGAGGCATCAACTTTAGCTGTGGTAACAGCATTTGCAGCTAGCTTGCCAGTTGTAACAGCAAGGTCTTCAATGCCAGCCGTTGGTGCAATAACTTGTTGGTATACGCTGCCATCGTAAACTTTTAGGTATTTAGTAGTACTGCTAACATGGCCGCGACCTTCAAAATTATCAGCCGCTGGTTCTGTTGGGCCGTAGTTAATACTAGAATCATTAGCTAACTTGGCTGCTGTTATAGCATCATCAGCAATAGCAACGGTATCAATCTTCGTGGCACTGCTTTGGTTTAGCTTAATTAAATCAATACTGCTGCTATCAGCTAGTGCTGCACCAGCTTCGAACAAATCTTTAGCTGTTACCTTTTTGGTTTCACTGGCGCTTATATCGACAATAGGCAGCACGTCGATGGCTGCTACTGCATTTTCAGCAAGTGCCGTGAGTTGCGTTATTCTTTGGTCTGCCACGCTACAAAACTCCGAAATAAGACAAGGCTAGTCGCATTCTAATCGGTAACCTCCGTCATAAGGAAGTCTAGGTTTTGCTGTAGCCGCAGGCGGTCTGTGTCTTCCTTGAGCACATACCCACTAGGCTCGCCTATCAGTAACTGAATATCACCAGTTGTTACAAAGTCAATTACACACGCTATTGCTTGATCCGGACGCACTTCCACGCCTGTTCGCGTGATGGCAGCTTCAAATTCATAATATATATCTTCTGTTTCAGAATAAATATCTTTTTGTGTAAGCTGCAAATAGCATTGAAATTCACTGCCAATATCAGTGCGATTTATTAACTGAAGCATTAATAATGAATTTTCAGTTTGGCCGCTGTTTTCAGTATTAAACAGACAATCAATAGAGCCAGAACCGCTAATTAATCCAGCCGTATACATCCGCTTAAAGCGATCAGCCATTGTGGTAGCTTCAAGTGCTTCACGGTCAGTATTAATTGTAAAACCTGTTACATCACCAAGCACACGTTCAACTGAACCGTAAATTTGTACTGATATTGGTAATGGTGCACCAGCAAATGCTTCTAGCGGATATTCATTAGCTCTTGTATTGTTAATCGCATCGCTAAATGTATTAAACAACCGAATGCCGCCAATAGCATTAATATTACAGTAAAGAACTACCATGTTGAGGGTAGCACCACCGCCATCAGGCCATGTTGAAGTGGGCAAGAAATCAAGCCCACGCGCATCCTCAGTAGTAATCACTAACTGATCGCCCGTTAATATATTTTCAACTGAACCATCAAAACCAAACCGGTTTAAAGTGGTATTTACATCCGCAGGTGCTACAGAACTGGTAAATGTGCCAGGTGATTTACGGCGTAATTTAATACGTCCGTAATGACCTAAAAATACGGTCATGCCTCAGGAATTTCTAGGAATTGACCATCAACTGTAAAGTTAATAGAAATGCTCGTTAATTCACCAGTTGATACCTGCAAAGATGCGGAAGTAATAAAGGCCATAAATGAAATATCGTCTTTGATGTCAGCACCTGCGCCCGGTGTATTACCTACCCTAAGACCAAGCACCACACGATCTGATGGTGTAACACCAGCAGAACTGGTTTTCATTACTTTTGATAACAGCTCATCAAAACGCCGACCGGCGGCGCCGCCTTCTTCTCTGTAATACAATACCGTGGCGCTACCTGTTGAACTGACTACGCCAGGTGTATAGGATTTTACGGCAGTATCAATAGTAGTGGTCTCCAGTAGTTCCATTGATGTCTCAAGACTCCAGTCGCGGATCTTGAACACACGGTTTACGTCATTAGCACCAGTACCAAAATCTGGCTGTGTGGTATATGTATTAGAGTTTGGTATTAGGAATAAAGCTCCAGTACGCCCGGAATAAAAAGCCACGAATTAAAATGCGGATGCCTTTAGTCTAACGCACCTAGCACGGTAAACTGGGCATCATCAAAATTAGCAATCTCAGACAGCCCATCACTGGTGCATGGGTAGTTAGTGCCACGTACAGTGATCTCGCCTTCTTCATCCATTTCTACTTCCGTCACGCGGAACACACGACGGGTGGTGGTTTTTTGACCGAGCACAAACAAGTAACCATCTAAATCAGCTAATCCGGCAGCAGTATTGCTTGAAGTGGTAGCAACTCTGGAAATCACGGCATTACCACTTTGATATAGCAAAAACTCATAGCTTGCATCTGGTAACGAATTATCCATCGGGATATTAAGCACACCACCGGGACCAACGATGCCTGTGCGAATACCATCCCAGCTATTCTGGCCGATATCAACATAGATAAATGCACCAGGGCTGATTGGGTCCATGGTAGGGAATGTCTTAAATTCAATCGCTACCTTAATGTGGCGCCTTATGTTGCATAGGAACTTACCATATAGAACCGCCTGCTCTCTGGTGCTAACAAACTGTGACACATAGAAAGTTTCACGTACTGCATCAACTTCCTGTGTATCTTTTAACTTTACTTCTACTGCACGGTTAGCTGAGAATGTGCCATTTATATCAGCGCCACGGTATACAACGGTTGCAATTAAATCTTGTACGCTAGAACCATAATCAAGATGTTCTTCCTTGTAGCTATTCTCTAGTATGTTGCCTTGATTGAATAGAGCTGATACATTTACTTTACGGCTTATTGCGCCAGTGTTTTCATTGTATGGTACGGCTGGGATCAATGTTTCCCTGCCGCCAATACGTGCAAACTCCAGCAAGCTAAATGGTGCTGCATCAACCCAAAACTGCCGCCAGTTAGTAGTATCAGCAATAATACCATCCATGAATAATTTATTTACACGACAAAACCGTTTTGTTTTTGTTAGCTGTGCAACATCAACGCCTTCAATTTTGGCATATTTACCAATGCCATCTTCTGCATCGACAACAGTATCTAAAAATATGTCTGGTGCATGGGCAGCACATCCCACAGCGTCAGGTTGGTCTAGCCGTGTTGATACTCGCCCATGTGTTACAAAAGCAGTAAAACTACGCAAATCTTGTAAATTACGACCGGAATATAAATTAAGGCCAACCATGCTAAGGTTTTTATATAAATTTGGGAATGCGTTAAATGATTGTGTTTGTTGTTCGGTTACACAAGTAAGAGCAAATTCAGGGCCTGCTTCAAACGAAAACTGGCATTGGTTATCAGCATCAAGATTAAATAAGTCCCATTCGGAAATGCCTCTTACAGTTTCATTTAAAGGGGGATAACCTGCATTACTATTCAAAATGCGTCCCGCTGCTTGTAAGGTGCCCACGCCAGGCAAAGAAATACTGACGGCATTAGGTGAATTGTCTAAGTATAGAAAATCTGTAGATCCATTCTCTTTGCGTAAGTCTTTATATTTTCTTATCTCAGCAAATGATTCTGCAATAGATTCTAATTTAAATTCCCAGTACTGCGCCGTTGGTAATGTACTAGCAAATTTTAAATAGTTAAAGTTGTCAATATCAGCAGCGCGGCTTACAGCAATGATAACTGGAGCGATGGTAAAATCAGCTTCTCCAGCTTTACGATATTTAAACAAAAACATTGCAGTGCGATTTTTGTTGCCGTTATCACTGATGGGGTAGCCGCCTACATTACTTGATCCATACCGTTCCTGTCTGCCTGATATACGCTTGAAAACGCGGCTTTTTATAGCAAAATCAACAATGTTGCATTGTTGTATTGTGCGGTATGATGCAGATTCAGCGCGAGCTAAAGCCTTGGTGAAGAATTGTTCTGCGCCTGATTTTGCTTCGTCTGCTGCTTTATTGGCTTGATTGAGAAAATTAAAAGCATTTTGCTCAGCTTCCGTTATACCACGAACAAGTTGATAATGACTTAATTGAGAAAAATTATTACCATCACCGTCAACGTACTCTCCATAAATTGCGTGGTAAACTCCGCGTCCCGTATAATGGCCTTCGCGATCTTTTGCACTTGTAGAGCCAAAATCTGTTCCATTAATAATGTCTGTGTAGTTATATACGCTTGACTCATATTCAGGATTACCATCGTTATTATAATTACCTGTCCAGTAAGTTCTAGATCTCATATCTTCAGCTTCTAAATTATATAAAATCTTTAAAGCTTCTTGGCGTTGCGGATCATCTAAAATTTGTGTACTGCGTTGCGCTCCTGAGTTAGCTCCTGTTAAATCTTCATAAGCTACATAAGGTGCAAATCCACGTTCAATGCAAGTTAGATTTATTATCATATCTTCTTCGTCTGGAGAACCAGTATTTATATTCGTTACTTTAAATACAGCCGAACCTAATTTAAATATACCGCTTGCGTCAAACACGCTTGATAATGTACGTCTTGTTTCCTGCGCTTGGGTGTTTACATCATCTACATTATCTTTAGTATTTTTTATCGTTAAGATAATAGCTGTATCTATTGTTAATTCTTGGCCTGCTGTCCAGCTATAATTAGCTGATATTCCTAAAGCAGCGGATAACTTGTTACCTGTATCGTTGCGTTGAAATACAAATGTATTAATGGGTACAACACCATAAACACCAAATGCGTTTTGCGTTCCAGGGCTATATGCCTGGCTAAAGCCATCAACCCTGGTATCGCCTGGTTCTGGTTGCAGTCGATAATCGCCTGGTTCTGGTTGCAGTCGATATGGGTTATTTAATCCAGTGCCATAAAATGTAGGATCTGTTGATGCACGACCGTATTCTTCGTCGTTCCAGCTTAAAAATCCTGTGCCTTGGTTGTTGTGGTAAAAGAATTTATTTTGTGCTACTAAATCTTCTAATGCAACTTGCCCAAATGCTGACTTATCGGCATTTATACCTGCAATACGTCCCGCACCTAATACCAATAAAAGCTGTACAAATTGCGATGACCCATAACTACGCACGGCGCTCCAGACTAATGATGTCGCGGCACGTACAGCGCCTTTAGGATTGATGTCAGTGTTGCAATAAATTAAATTTACGGGATCGCCATATTTCGCTAAATCCTGCTGACCATTGAAACCAAATCGCGGTGAGAATCGTTGCTCACGGGTTTGTGCTTGACCGCCAATGCCTTCTGTTGGTGCGCCTGGCGGAGGTGTGCCAACTGCTACACCCCTCGGTTCCGAAACTTGTGGTTTGGGCCTTAATAATACTGAAGCAACTTGAAAAATAATACCTACAACTGTTAAAACAATAGCAACAACAGGAGCATTTCTAGTATCAAAAACCGTACCAGCTTTTGGGTCGTTGTAGGCAGCTTGTACAGCAACAAACTCCAGATATTCATCTTTGCTAATCCCTAGCTGTTCGATTAGCTGGTGTTCGTAAGGTAGCAGCTTGCGTGTCATTTGTTCATCCTAAATGCGTAGTTCACGGCTACTGGTGTGCGTATCACTGCTTTGCTAGGCGCAATGAATAATACGGTTCCATCGCCCATAATACTGCCTAATGCGGCACCTGCTGCGCCTGGCATCAAGCCAACTAAACCCAAATCTCTGTCGGTAGTGCGCTTACCGTTTTGCAATAACCACCGGGCGATCAAGCCACGGCAGAAGCTATCCTCAGTGAACGAGTCGTACACCCAATCAAACTGATCGCGGTAATCGCCTAAACCAAGACGGCTGCGCACTTCACATACAAGCTGGAAGCAATCGGTTTTACCGCTGCCATCATCTGGTGCATGGCCCCAGCCATACTGCAAACCGATTAGATCGTTAGTATTAATCATTGTAAAATCAACTGTGCATCTAGTGGTAATATACCAGCCAGTTCACGGGTTAATGTACGGTTTGGGAAGTTTGATGCAACACTATCAACGGAACTTCTAAACCGCAGTTCTAATGTAGTCTCACTGATAGAAGAACCAATGCCGATATAGTATTCTGTTAATGCTGTTCCTGCATAGGCATTCTCAGCCGTTAGCCATTGTGTTGTTAGCTCCAGTACTGATAGGCGGTTGCTGTTGCTGCTATAAAGCAACTGCACTGCAAAATCTACATTAGGAAATAATACTTGCAACACATTATTATCACCATTTAAGGCTGCTGTTGTGCCTTGCGCTTGGAATGGTGCAAAACTATATTTTTTGTTGCCATAGTTTCTAGTTTCATTCGCAAAGTAATTCTGGTAATAATGTTGCTGGCCGTTTGCTGCGGTCAGTTTAAAAAACTGTGCAATGCGTATATCAAGCGCCATCAATCATCACTCCTCGGGTCACGGATTTCGCCTATCAATGATACGGTAATAGTGCTACGTCCCGGTCGTACTGACTGCACTTCTGGCGGTCCAGAGTATTCCCAGCGTAGATTATTTTCACTACCGTTTGCATAGTCTCTTAGTGATTCATCAATGCCACCTAATGTATTGTCAACAAGAAATCTACGGTTTGCTGCTGTTTGTGAGTTGTAGTGCGCAATAATTGAAGCAGCAGTTGAGTCAGGCACATTATTAAAACTCATTTCTAATGTTGCTTGGCTTGGTGAATTACCAAATGTACGTTTGGTTACCACGCCTGATAATGAACGGTATGAGCGTTGCGGATAGATGCCCGGCTTAAAGCTACGTTGGCTTGGTGTAAAGGAAGGGAAAGCAGCCATTAGCCCAGACCTATACGGCTACGAGTGGATGGTGATTGTTGTAGTCTATCTAAAGTCATTGTCATGCCACGTTTAGCGCCATCGCGTGATGCTTGACGACGTGTTTCCATCATCGCAGCTTCTAACTGATCACGGCTTACGTATTCTACTCCGTTGATAGTGCTGGACTCGAAGCTCATGTTTAGTACAGGACTAGCGTTGGATTGACCATTGCCATTAGCCATTGCCTCGCGGATACCTGCGGTGGGGCCTGCTGGGATGATCGTACCAGCAGTCGATGGCACGAATAGCTCAGGGCCTTTTTCGCCGACCATGTAGGTGCTGTTGCTGCTTACGGGGCCGCCAGCAGCTCTTAGCCCGTCGAGGTTGACGTACTTAAACATATCTGTCTGCGGGAGCGTACCGCTAGGGGCCGCAGCAGGAGCCGCACCACCACCACCAAACATTCCAGCTAGTGCTCTTGCTATCGCGATTGCGGTGTAAGTAGCGATCATCTTGGTGCCTTCCTGCATCAAGATGTCACCTATAGATTTAAGAAAATCAGCAAATACCTGTTGCGCTGTTGTAGTACCTTCAACTAAACCTTGAATGCCTTTTGTTAATGAATTACCGACAGCATCACCGATGCCTTGCGACACACGTACCGCAACAGATTCAAGGTCTTTTAGTTGTGTTTGAGCAGATCCAATAAATTGTTGTATTGGTGACGATGCGGCAGCGGTGGCTGCGGTATATGTTTGAATCGCAATTGCAGTACCTTCGGCAGCAAGTTTTACAGCATTAATAGTTTTAGCGTAATCTTCTTGGTTTATTGTGCCAGCAGCTAAAGACTCTTCTAATTTTGTTATTTCAGCATTTAATAGTTGCCTTGTTTCAAGCAGTTTTAACTCACCTTCTATTAACTCAGGCTTAACGCCTTCCATCTGTAAGCGATTCCGTAATTTAAACGCTTCTGATTGATTATTTATTTGTGATGTTTGGCTAGCAAATACATCTACTTGCGATTTAAAACGGTCTGCTTTTTCTTTCTCTAGATCATTAATTGTTTTGGTATAATCAATTTCAGCCTTAAACATTGCAACTTTTTTTGTATTAGGCCCAAGCTGCGAATTTTTGGCTTCATATATTGCAAGTTCTTTTGTTAATAATGCTTGAGCGTATTTATCTTCTTGAGCTGTATAAAGAATAAGTTGTGATTGGAGCTTTGCTTCTTCGCTGGTAATATCTAAAATTTCTTTTGCCGCCTTTATTTTTTTCTCTTTAGGTTCTTTACCTGCACCGCCGCCGCCGTCTGCTGGTGGTATTGCACCAGTTGGTGGTGGCAATTGGGGTTTAGGGGGTGTTGCTTGCGTTATTGGTAATGTTCGTATTGCTTTAATTCTTGCTTGATTTGTATTAATACGAGCTTGAATTTCGGTAAGTTTTGACTTCTGTGATGGTAACGGGCCTTCGTTTGCTGATAATGCTGCATTCTCTTCCATTTGTATCTGCAATCTTAATTGCGTGGCTAGTTTTTTATCGTTGTCTAAATTCTTTCGCGCTGTTGCTAACATTTTTCTACGATCTTCTGCGCTTTTGCCTTTTAATTGCGCTTGCAACCCGCCTTTACTAGCAGCAGCTACGCTCTTACCTGCTGCTGTTGAGCTTCCTATAATATCTCCTACTTGCGTGATAACGTAATTTACTCCTACGGTGACGATGCCAATTCCAGCAAGTGCTAATAGCGCCCCAGATAAAGTGCTTACAGCTCCAATTGCACCTATAGCCGCAAGTTTTAGCCCGCCTAATAATCCAATTGCTGCGCTAATAGCCGGTGCCAGTACGACAAAAGCCGCTGTTGCGCCAAGGATTGCTGCTGCTGCGGTTTTTACTGGGCCAGGTAAACTGCCAAATTGCTTTAATATTTCTGTTACT
>Ga0247832_1006532_pt1 | contig 12734 bp, 15 predicted proteins | sample LaCruzMarch2015__10_FD_192407 | JGI IMG/M metagenome (GOLD analysis project Ga0247832, IMG submission 192407) | Freshwater microbial communities from meromictic Lake La Cruz, Castile-La Mancha, Spain - LaCruzMarch2015_4m | ecosystem: Environmental > Aquatic > Freshwater > Lake | place: Spain... | reverse complement strand
GCCTCCTCCTCCGCCTCTACAGCAAGCAGCGGCCGCAGCACAAGCAAGGGCACGGGCAAGAACTCCTCGGCGTGTTCGTGGGGGTATGGCTGGTGGGATGTCTACTGGTGGTATGTCTACTGGTGGTGCAGTCAGTGGGGGTATGGTGAGTGGGGGCGAGATGGAGGGTGCTGGATTCTTGGAGGACTTTGGTCGTGGGTTTATGATGCCGTTCAAGGCCGTCAGTGGTATTGCGAAGCCGTTCCTTCCAGCAGTCGCACAAGCGGGTCTATCAGCGATTGGTTTGGGGAAGCCGAAGCCGAAGCGTCAAGTCAGTCAGCGTATGAAACAGCGTGCGGAGATGGTGAGACGGGTGATGAAGGAGCGGGGATGCTCTCTTGGTGAGGCAAGCCGAATTGTAAAAGAGGAGGGGATGTTTTAAGAAGGGAACCTTCGTTAAACGGATACATTCCTTTTCTAAGGGAATAATAAATGGAACAAGCAAATATAACAGAAGTGAAAGGAGGGTTGACGGGAACCAATGGTTCCCGTTACATAACAACAATGCTTGGTGACAAGTATCCAAAACCAAAACGCAAATATGTGAAAAAGGCGGATATGCCAAAGACAATCAAGATAATCAAAAAAGAGGTGATAATTAATCCCATTGTATAATACAAAAGGAGAGCATTTGGATTATACAATGGCGGCGGCATTGAATGTGAAGTTGACATTTCCAACCGAGGCAATGGCGTATCGGTCGGCGGGGGTGGGATATGTAGGAGATGGGTTGCCTACACGCCGAGTGGATTTGCTACTGGGTGATAGTGCGGCGGGTGCAGTTCATAGTCGGTTTGCGGCTGATAGTCATCGTATGGCATTGGCGAGGGTCTCAACAGATGCATCCACAGAGAGACTGCGTCGTAGCAATCCAATCCATCTCCGCACGACGAATGGTGGTGGGTTGAAGCCATTCCAAGTGGCGCGTGATGAGGGTATCAGCATAGAGATTAGCCCGGCGTTTCAACCATCATCCTATCTGCGAGGAGGGCGGAGTCTCTATACGGAGGAGGGTGAGGAATATCGCAAGCAGATATTGAATCGCCGTGCTAGGCAGTTGGCGGCGCAGTCAATTATCAAGCCACGATTTGAGAGTGGGGATGAAATGGAACAGCGAGAGGGTGCTGATATCCTACGGCGGGCGCGTCCTCCATCGGTTTCAGAGTCGGAGAATATCAAGACGGATCTGGATTTGAAGTTGCTGAGTATCTTGGGGAACTTTGAGGCGGAGAGCATTGACCCGCGCTTAGCCTCGGATGTGTCGGAGTTTGGTGTGGAGTTGATGAAGAGCCTACCTCTGTTTGAGATGGTGGATGTGGGGCGGTTAGAGGCTTATCGTGCGAACATAGAAGAGGCACAGCGGATTGGGTCTGCGTATGTGGATAGGGAGTTGACTTCGCTGACGGATGTGGAGGGTCGTCAATTGGTGGGGGTGATTGAGAATATCAATCGGCGGTTTGGAGTGATTGCAACCGTGTTGGATAGGTATATGGTTGGTGGGGGTGGATTTGCTCGTCGTCCAATCGAGATGGAGTTCAAGCAGAGAGTGGCGGCAGTGAAGACGATTTTGAGGTCTGTAGGGTTGGGGCGCATTGCGAGTGGTTTGAAGGTGGCACCATTGGAGCGAATGATACAGCAACAGAGACCCGAGCGTATTCAACAGAGGTTGATAAGAGCGGAGGATTTGGGAGAGGTAGAGGGAGACCAGATGGTGGTGGAGGAGGCGGAGGCGGCAGAGGCGGAGCCGGCGGCGGCAGCAGCGGCAGCGGCGGCACCAGCGATTGGAATGGAGGAGGCGGAAGAGGAGGTGGAGGAGGTAGCGGCACCAGCGGCAGCGGCAGCAGCGGCAGCAGCCGAACCGGCGGTTGGAATGGCGCTGGTTGATTTGGTAGAGGAACACCAGCGCTTGATGGATGAGAGTGGTCGTGGTATTGCCCTACCCGCGGAGTTATTGACTTACCGAGGCATTTCCAATGTGCTACGGCAGTTGGTGGCAGAGGGTAGTGCGACTGATAGAGAGGATGCTCTTGCGAATCTCGTGGTGCTGTTGGAACCATTCAGTGGTGGGTATCAGCCACGGCAAGGGACATCATTCCCAGCAGTTCAGCGTAGTTTGTTGCGGCGCTTACAATTATACCAGCCTTAAGGGAGATAGAGACAAGAAAGGGTGTCTTGTCATTTAGGGAGGCACCCTCCCTAAAAAAGGGAGGGTAGGGAGGCACCCTCCCTAAAGCCTTGGGGGTGGAAAACCCCTCCAAAAAAGACCACCCACACTGTAAATGGTGTGATTTTTATGGAGGGAGGGTAAAAAACGAAAAAAAACGCCTAAAAAAAGGGAGGGAGGGAGGGGGACTAGAAAAGTCCCCCCGTAGGCGATGGCTTGGCTTCGCCAAAATCCCCGAAACTCGGGGTACTTTTTTATGGCTATGCCATATTCCTCTATTCTATAATAATTTATCTATAAATACCCGCCCTACCCTCCCTTTTTTTAGTTAGCAGTCTCATTTTTGAGAGGCCGTTGGAATAACCACACCATTTGCGTGTGGGGCGTTAGGGAGGGTGGGTGCCTCCCTTTTTGGGGAGGGTGCCTCCCTCCCTCCCTAATGACAAGGGGGTCTCTTTTGTCACCCCCCCTCCGCAAAAAATTGATTCTCCGCTCTCCCTCCCCTCCCTACCACACCCAAACCCTACAGCGAATATGGAACCACTGGATATGCTAATCAAGATTGTAAAGAACAACAAGGACAAACTCACAGACGCATTTGAGGCTTACGCCGAATTCAGAACTGAGTGTGAGGAGACTGATTGTGAGACTGATTGCGAGGAGGTATATATGGTTAAATGTGGAGTAGATGAGTATTGTGGTAACCACCAGCACCTCAAGAAGTTTAAGACTTACAGCACAGAAGAAGGTGATTATAAGACCACCTACTACCAGACTTATGGTGGCGGCCCAGAGGGGGGATACTTTCTCCGCACCTTTCAACATCTAAATGGATTTGACCCCTTACTTGAGTTGTATAGGGTTGAACGCGCTTGGGGAGATTCATTTGCTGTAGAGGAAATCAATGCTGGGTTGGACTATAACCCAGCGAAGCGGACACTTCGTATTGTACCATAAAGAACTCTCTACGCCGAGTTATAAAGCCACCCCACCTTATCATCAGCACTGATGGTGAAGACTGGACTCTTGAAGACGGTGTGGCTTACATATGTTTGACCTAACCAAGCCAGCAGATTTGCGACGACTAGCAGACTGGATTGAGAAGCGTGAAAAGTAGGGAGGGAGGGAGGCTCCCCCGAGAAACTCCAAAAAACCAACACACAGAGAAATCAAAAAACCCAAAATGGGTTCTATGCGTTGGCGCATAGTTTTTATTGTGAGCGTAGAGTATATATAGCCAAACCCATTGCCAATGGTAGCAACTGACACTGATTTGCGTAGAGACCGAATGTATGTCCGTCATCTGTTTGATAGTATAGGCTATGGAGAGTTGGACGCGCTAGATACATTAGAACCACATCACTATAAGATGGTGTTGAGAGGCACAGCAGACGCTCCTTGGTGGGAGATATCCTTTATGGGAGGGAATGAATCAATCCTTATAGCGGATACTCTGCGAAGGAATAATCGTGAATTAACTTTACCGATTTCATTGCGACCACGAATTATGGGATTTACCCCTACCCCCCCTCACCCGACGAACTTCGTTGGAGTGCCTCCCTCCCTCCCTTCTTCCGTTAATAACGAGGAACGGAAATAATCTCCGTATATTAAAATGGAAAACGATATGGAGATAGAACACGAGTATGAGATAGACGAGGAAGAGAAGACCTACGAAGAGATGGCGGCAATGGCAACCTCCAATCCTCCCAATGGAATCTGTTATTGTTGTGGAAGTCCCTATGTAGGTTACGGACACAATCCTTGGCCGTTGTGTGATGAATTAGACCACAATAGCCGAGCATGTGATGAGTGTAATCGGTATATTGCTGGGTATAGGATGGTTGATGTGGTAAATCGTAATAATTGGCCTCAGTTTTACAGAGCGGTTCAGAGGCGGGTTATAAAAGACCGTCAGCCACTGACACCAGTCCAGTCCATCTTCCACGAGTTTGTTGGGTCAAAAACGGCATAAAGATTATCTTTGTCATATATATAAGAGACCGAATGGAAGAGGCACCGCCATCATACTATCAACAGCACAAGGAGCATATCAATGCGAGGTTGAGGGAGACTTATGATAAGGAGAAGCGCAGAGCGAGGTATGAGGCAACCAAGTGGGAGACCACGGCAAAGATGCGAGAGGCATATATGAGACGACGCACCGAGAAGAATCGTGAGTTGTTGGAGGAGGGATTAGAGAAGAATCCAGCATCAGAGGTATTGAAGGCCTTATTGAGTAGCAAGGCGTATGCTGGAATCACGACAGCGACGATTCAGTCGCTGGTAAAAGTTGAAACCAATTCGGTAAATACATCAACTTAAAATGTTGTTTCATATCTATAGTAGATCAAAGGTAGATATGAACCGAGTGACGGAGTTTATGTTGTCGCTGACGAAGAGGCTGATGGAGGAGCGAGGAGTGAGTGAGCCGACGGCGAACTTGTATGTGAGGACGATGTGGGCGTTGAATGGTAAACAACCATTCAAGTCGTTGGTGTTCTTGAAGGACATTCCAAAGGTAGAGGCATCACTGACAGAGTATGCGGATGCGACTAAGAAGACCATCTTGGCATCAATCGTATCGGTGTTGTCGTTGATGGAGAAAGCCCGAGGATATAAGAAGGTCTACGAGCATTACTTGAAGGCGATGAATGAGATGATAGCAGAGGCAAATGGGAAGGACACGGCTGAGAAGTCGGAGAAGCAGACGGAGAATTGGATATCGTGGGAGGAGATTCAGTCGATAAAGTCGGCATTAAAGGAGAAGGTGGATTCCCTTCCAGCGAAGGGAATAACAGCCAAGCAGTATGGGGACTTGCTGTCGTATGTGGTGTTGTCGCTCTATACGGATATTCCTCCTAGACGCAACTTGGACTATATGGAGTGTTATGTTGTGGGTAAGTGGGATGAGAGTAAGCCATCGGATGTCAATTACTATGATGTGGCTATGAAGCGGTTCATCTTTAACAAGTACAAGACGGCAAAGAGTCACGGACGGCAGATAGTAGAGGTAGGTGAGACGCCATTAGCGGGGGTGATAGAGACCTATCTAAAGCACCATCCTCTAAGCAAGGGACGGATTACAAAGGGGACGATGTTTCGGTTCTTGGTAGGAGCGGATGGAACCCCAATGACGGCGGTGAATTCCATAACGAGGATATTGAATCGTGTGATTGGAAAGAAGGTGGGTAGTTCTATGTTGAGACATATTTACCTCTCATCAAAGTATGACATTGCAGAGATGAAGGCAGATGCAGAGGCTATGGGACATACGATAAACGAGCAAAAGAAGTATCTCAAGGAAGAGTAGTAAAGAATGCTGTCAAGGTTGAGAAGGATTGCGATGTTCTTGGTACCGAATACACCAGTGTTGGGATATCCGTGTCCCATTCCTCCAGTGGCTCAGCCAATCAAGCCAAAGTGGCTAATAACCTATCCAGATAGAAAGGTACGGTTCGTATTAGATACACAGCCAGAGGAATATAAGGGGTTGGTTGGTGAGCGGTGGAGGGTGTAAAAAATGGCGCTGTTTAGGGAGGGAGGGAGGCACCCTCAAGAAGTTCGCGGGGCTGGCGCCCCGCGGTGCGGACCTAAATCCAATATATGGGTGGATTTTTACCGATTGTAAAGTTCATATTTTACCATCGGTAATTAAGATAAACAACATTCTTACAGTTTGTAAGCAAATAGGGTTGATTTGTAATAAAAGAGGGTTTAAGGAGATGATTACTGGTAAAAAAAGGCCTTTTTTTACCAGTAAAGATGGCTTTATGGCCTTATTCCTTACATTTTGGGGGCATTTCTTTACAGATCGGTAAAAATGTTCGCCAACTTATTTACATTCGGTAAAAATCTACTCATATATTGGAATTAAGGTCCGCCCGAGGGGCGGAGCCCCGAGCATCCTTCCCTCCCCCTCCCTCCCTCCCTCCCCAAAATTGACCCCCCTTAATTCCACACACTATATTAGGTATCATTGGATTTATACATTCCGATTTCGGCTTAAAGCCATCCATCTATTATAAGACATAACTGCGTTCATTGTCATAGAATATTATCTCCGCCTATAGAAAAGATGAGTAAGCCAAGCCAAGCCCGTATCAATGAGATGCTCTGCGAACTTAAGCACCTTGTTCCACCCTCCTACATCGGCAGTGCCAAGTTCCACCCTACTATGAAAGCCGACGGCATTGGAGTCCAAAAGGGAGTCAAGTATGGTGGTGGTAGTTGGAATGACCCAGAAGTTAGAAGCAAGAACTTGAAGTCCCCATCCAATGACTGCTTCTATGTCGTGTGTGGGGAGGAACCAGACCTCATCGTTTGGGACATTGACGAACCAGACGCTCCTCACCTACAACCACTCATTGATGTCCTTGACCGCGTATGTGATGGGATGTATGTTGCTACCAGACAAGGTCGCCATTACCACACTCGCTATCACCCCGATATCCCCAAACCACTCCACTTCAAGGCTCTTGATATCCTTTCCAATGGCTCCCACTCTTACGAGGCTCCGTGCCATTACCTACATCCCAAAGATGGCTCACTCATTGAATACAAGTGGGTCGGTGGTGTTCCTTCCTTACGAGATGACTGGGTCAAACCAGAAGTAAGCATTGACCTACTTGATGCACTCAAAGCACTACAACCCAAGAAGCCGAAACTCGTCCTTAAGAAGGCTCACTCTGGCGCTGGTAAGGATGAAGACGATGATGATAAGACTACCAGCACTACAGACCCCACTACCGATTCCACCGAAGACCCTATCAATGATATCATCCTTTCTACTCATCCCAAACGCCTTGACAACTACAACGATTGGTTCCGTCTTTGTGGTGCTTGTAAGCGTGAAGGTGTCCCTTTTGATACCCTCATTGAAACCAGTAAGCGCTCCAAGCATTGGAGTGCTAGTAGCATTGAATGGTGTAGGGACAAATGGAACAGTGTTGATACTGACAAAGCACCCACTCGTAAGACTCTTCTTTGGTGGCTTTCTCAAGATGACCCAGCACAATACGAACGCTTCGTCGGCAATGATGACGAATTCCCTTTTCCTATTGCCTCCCATCGCTCCGTTGCCGAGTGGTTCAAGACCCTCTTCCCAGACTCCTACATTTACTCTGCTTCTCGTAAGGAATGGATGTGCCTCAACAAGTTCAACTACTGGGTTGGAGCAGACGGTGGTGGAGCAGTCATCATCAAAAAGCACCTTGCCGATGTTCTCGTAAGCACTGTTGATTCCTACATCAAGGCTATCAAGGCTAAACTTGCCTCTGGCAAGATGGATAAGACGACCTACAACTCTTATATGACTACTGCGAAGAAGTGCCGTTGTGAGTTTGAAAGCAATGGCTTCCTTACTGGGGCTATCGCACTGCTTCAAGGCTACTATCTCAATACAGAGTTTGACCTCAATGAGAACCACAACATCCGCTTACTCGCCTTTAACAATGGTGTCATCAACCTTGACGATAAGGAGTTCGTGCTACGCGTTGCTGAACCTACTGACTACATTACCACTACGACTGGATATGATTACCCTACCACATACAACGCTGACGCAGAAGCCGAAGTCATCAAGTTTGTCAATAGTATCTTCGGCGATAAGGATGTCGCACTCTATGTGTTGCGGGTTCTTGCCAGTTGCTTACGAGGCCTCAATACCTATCACGACTTTTACATCTTTGAAGGAATTGGTGGCAATGGCAAGAGCGCCCTCATTGACCTCATCAGTAAGGTGTTCGGCAACTACTTTGGAACACTTGAAGCAGCCAGTATCACTACCGCCACCAACAGTGCACCCGATGCTCCCAATGCTCCACTCTACCATACTCGCCACAAGCGCTTCGTCAGTGTTAGCGAACCCGATGCCTCCAAACGCCTCAATGTCCCTCTCATCAAGCAACTCACCGGCGGTGACATCGTCAAGACCCGCCTACAACACAAAGCAGAGGTCATCAGTTTCATCCCACACTACAAACTCTTCGTCGGTGCCAACCAGACGCAAGCCACTGGCTCCTCTACTACTGCGGGCTATGACCGTCGTGTCAAACTCATCAAGTTCCCTTACCGCTTCTGCGACACTCCACGACTCGCTCACGAACGCCCCATTGACCGCACCCTTGAAGACAAACTCCACACGACCGAATGGAGGGATGCCCTCTTGTGGATTCTACTCAAGGTCTTCCAGAGTGAAGTTCAAGGCTCCAAGTCCCTACACCCACCCGCCAGTGTCCTTGAAAGCGTCAAGGAACATATCGCAGAGAATGATGACATCGGCTCCTACATAGAACAATACTGCGATACCAAGACAGCCACTGACCGAGACCGCCTTTCTGGTAAGGAAATTTACGAACACTTCAAACTCGCCACCAATACCCGACGCACCGAAAACGATTTCAATCGGGTTCTTCCTCGGGTTATGGAACTACGGGGTATCAAGAAAGTCAAGACCAGTGGTAGGAACCTTTATGTTGGTATCAAACTACGAGACATTGAAGCAATGGAAGATGAAGAGGCGACTGCCGAGGCGTAATGGGAATAACAAAACAAAAGGAGGGCTGACGGGAACCTTGGTTTCCGTATTGATTACGATTTTTAGGAGGGGGGGGGAGGGGGTGGTTGGCGACGCAACTTCTTGAGGGTGCCTCCCTCCCTCCCTACGGAAACCAAGGATTCTTTTTCCTCACATAGTTTAACAGCATCGGCAATATGCCATACGGAATCTATGAATTTGATGATGGATTTAGGGTAGTTAGTGATAAAGGGACTATCCTTTCTCACAAACCTTTGACATTCGAAGGAGCAAAGAAACAACTCTTCGCCGTTTCCAAACGGGAAGGACTGCTCGGCAAACTTAAAGGAGGGCTGACAAGAACCATTGGTTCCCATTTTAAACAGCAACTGGAAGAAGCGGGACTCAAACCATCAACTTACCTTGCTCGAGCAAGGCGTGTGGCAAAACGAATGAACTATAATCCGCGCGACCTAACCTTCTCAGACAACTCCACTCATAAACTTCAGATTCGTACTCCCGATGGGAAGATACGCCGATTCGGCAGAGTTGGCTATGGTGACTTTCTCATTTGGTCTCACCTTGAAAAGAAAGGCGTCGTCCCCAAAGGTTACGCAGATAAAAAAAGAGCCACATTCCGAAAGTCGCATATCGCAATGTCAAAGAAGTTTGGCATCACCGATGAATATGCCCCCAATAATCTCGCCATCAATATCCTTTGGTAAGGGGGCAAAGCCCCCCTCAGACCCCTATTTAACCAAATACGAGGAAATCATAGATTATATTCGGTTGCGCTGTAACCGCAAATTTTAATCCCGGAGTAATAGTTCCTAATACTGGGCGAGGCACTGCAGTAGTATAGGTGGCAAATCCACCCGGATCTGTAGTTCCACTGATAGAAAACAATACCTCAGAATTAGCAGTTATACTGGGACAAACAACATCTTGAGATGAACCAGTACCAGTAAAGTAACTCTTGCGATTCGGATCAAATGGTAACCCAAGATTTATATTTGTTGTTCCTTCTGGTTCTACAGCGCTTGGAACAAACTGAAGGAAGGTCTGAGCCTTTTCTGTATATGACGAACCCGCATCATAGTATCCATACAAATATCCTTGACTGCGATTCAATCCATCACTGTTTGACCCAGCAGAAATCATTTGATAGTTGGCAAAAGCATTCGCACTTGATGGGAAGTTTGACACTCCCAGTCTGCCGTGTCCGTCTGGGTCTGCTCCGGGAACTGTTATGCCAGCAGCAAGCGTCTCTGGCTGACAAACAACACCTCCATCTGCCAGCAACTGAACTATTGGCTGCGCCGTAAAAGCAGCTGATCCGCTTCCAGTGCGGATTAAATGGTCGTATGCTACAAAGGGTTGAGACCCAATCGGGACAACTTGATGAACTGGAAAACTTGTCCCGGGAGCAGTTACATTTTTTGCCGTCATAGTATAAATCTTTGATGACCCACTTACATCACAACCGTAGGTCTGATTACCATCATTAAAGTTGAGCTGTCCGGCACCGCCTCCAAATCCAGCATTGATTGCGATGCCTCCAGTCGTCAGCCCAGCTGAACTAATCTGTCCCGTCAGTGTTGAGATATTGCCAGTCGCATTAATATTCCCCGATACATCCAAGTCTCCGCCGTGGGTGACATCTCCAGTCACATCCAGTGACGAACACGAGATACCTCTTAAAGCCGAGTTGAGTTTGCTTAGTGACATTCTACTATATTATCGCTTGATATTATTAAGCGGTAATATTGACTTTTTCATTAGGCCTCCTCGGACTTGACTTCCTCAACCTCAACCTCGACTTCCTCTTCCACCGCTGGCTCTTCTGCCTCCCGCTCTGCTACTGCCTCTGCTGCCTCCTCCTCAGCCTTGAGTCGCGCCTCCTCCTCAGCCTTGAGTCGCGCCTCCTCCGCCGCCTTTGCCTTTGCCGCCCTTGCTACTTCGGGATGCGTCCAACCAAGCGCTCTATGGAAATGGAGGAACATTGCCTCCTCACTCGCATAACCTCCTCTCCCTTCAACACGTTTTTCTACCTCCATATTGCTCTATATCCACTATAGAGATATTAACCATAGACAATGTAGGTATAGATATTACCACTTGATGGTCCAGCAAATCCTACAGTGAATGTTCCATTTGTAGAGTTTGTTCCGGGCTGAACCGTAATCGGAGGAACTATAAACGACCCCGGTGCTAAACCAGAGCTTGTTCCAACTAGAGCTAACCGAACGACTGATGATGCGGTGATTGTCGGGCAAGACACGACTAAAGCCACACCAGCCGATGTGATTGCTCCTTGACGAGTTGAGTCAAGAGGGATACCAAGATTAAGACGCGTCAACCCAGACATAGCAACTGCGTGTGGTATACAGACGTCAAAGGATTGAATGTCTTGTCCGTAAGGACCCGGCGGAGTTGCCGTTGGGTCTTGGAAATAACCAACGGTTGCTTTATTTGTAACTGCTACACTACCAGCAAGATTATTTGTTGCCGCAACATAGGTGGTATACTGAGCGTAGTTTGATAATGACGCTGGAAAGTTGATAATACTGATTGACGCATCACCGGATGGATTTGGATAAGAAGGTGAAAGTCCAGTTGACTGCGTCTCTGGAACTACAATACAACCAAGCTTATCTGCTTTTAGCTGAAGAGTGGCGCTGGGCCCACTCCCAAGTTGTCCCCCAGTACGAAGGTAGTGGTCGTAGCAAGTATAGGGCTGTGAACCCGATGTAGCACCGCCACGAGGAAACACTTGTTGAAGAGCCGTAACTTCAGTTGCTCCTACACCGGAAGAATCACTAGCAAAGAAACTGTATGAATCCGCCGCAGAATCAACAGTCTGACTGTAAGTCACCACAGCATCATTCGTTAGATTGACTCCACCATACCCCAGTGCGGTGATGGCACTCGCACTCACCTCACGCAATGGTAAATTGAGTTTGCTCGTTGACATTCTAGTATATTATCGCTTAAGACTTTTTAATAGCAGATTCCTTTGCCTTTGCCTCAGCCTCCGCCTTTGCCTTTGCCTCAGCCTCCGCCTTTGCCTTTGCCTCCTCAGCCTTCCACATTGCATCCATCTTCAGTCTGGCTTGATGCGCCTTCTGCTTTACCAGTTCACTATATTCCTCGGGTGTCATACTTCTCTATATCCACTACGGAGAGATTATTTAACCCCAAACCACATAGTTGTATTGGGCGCTCGCTGGGTTTGTAAAACTGAATGAGCCAGCTGCTGGAGTAACGGTTGGATACGCAGCCGCAATAGCAGCCGCGTTTAACGGAGTTAGTTGAACCGTAGAGGTCGCAGAGCATCCAGTCACATTTACAGTCTGACTGGCACCAGTCCCAACTGCTGTCTGGCCCGCACGACCTCCAGCCGCCAAGTCAACCACGACCGCATACTGAGCGTAGGGCGCCGCACCAACTGGGACTGCTCGTAGAATGAGACTGTCCGTAGCACCACCACCAGTGCTATTGCTTGCTAAGAGAGTTAGACTGTCCGCGGGGGCGCCAGATGCATTCAGACGCAAAGCATAAGTCTGCGCCGCACTACCACTTGGTGCTGAGAAACCAAGACCGCTCTGAACCGCTGACACACCACACGCACTCGGGATAATATCTACACCACCGGTAAGGACACGACGAGCCTCAACAAGGCGATTAGCCGTGTTTGGTCCGACAGCTCCTCCAGAAGTTGAATCATACGTAAAACCAGCATTGAGCTTACTTGTAGCCATTTCACTATATTAATGCTTTAGATAAATAAGCGTTAATATATTGCTAAAAAAGGGGACCCCTATCATAAAAGCGGGAGAGTTTCAGAGAACCGAAGCGGTTCTCTGCTTATTCCATCAGTCGCTCAGAGAGCTTGCGACGACCACGGGCAGCCGCCCCACCAGTCACACCAAGACCAACTGCCGACATCACATTCTGTGCGCCACGGGGGAGCATCGGCTTCAGCATCGGGGCAACCGCTCTGGCAATCGGCAG
>Ga0247832_1006531_pt1 | contig 12734 bp, 7 predicted proteins | sample LaCruzMarch2015__10_FD_192407 | JGI IMG/M metagenome (GOLD analysis project Ga0247832, IMG submission 192407) | Freshwater microbial communities from meromictic Lake La Cruz, Castile-La Mancha, Spain - LaCruzMarch2015_4m | ecosystem: Environmental > Aquatic > Freshwater > Lake | place: Spain... | reverse complement strand
TCGCTTTCAACTACCAATTCACCCACAATCTTTCCCTTGCGCACGATGGCGTAACCACGCACATCGCTAGTGGCAGTTAGATAGGTCCCGATATCGGAGCCCTTTGGGGTAAAGAAAGACCACAACTGATCTGCTGGCTCGGTCATCTCTGCCAAGAGGCGACCCCATGCTTTATTGAGATGTCCAAAGGGTAGGTTGGGGGCCTTTCCTAATGGATCATGTACTTGATTGAAGACTTCAGCTTCAATGGGGGTTATTTCACTAACCAAGTTGCCCATATTGCAGGTAAAGTCATTTTCGTCCTCATCATCAATTGCATCTGGTGTATCGCGTTTTTGCAGCAGCCACCACACAATAAAGCCAGGCCAAGCCACCAGAATGCATATCGAGGCAGCGCCATAAGCAATACTGTCTTCAATGCGTTTTTGCGTACTGGTCTTGTTGTGAATGGCGAGCAGCATGTCATTCACAAACTGGGAGTTGCGTTCACGGTAAAGCTTAATCATGTTGTAAGTGACGTAAGCTAGGCCGGGCAGGGTATAGATAACAAACCACTGCAATAAGGTGTAGTCAAAGCTAATGGTCACCGGATTAGTCCGAACTGTTTTCAGAGTTTGGGTCTGTATTGTGAATGGCGTACTTGTGCACCAAGACGCCTTGCTTAAATTCCATCATGAGGTCGTATTCATATGTACTGGCATAGCCACCATGAACATAATTCAAAAGCTCACCTTGTGGGCAGCGCAATTCCCCAGTAAACCAATGGGCAAAGACCTTATCAAAGCCTGGAAAAAGATCCGGTAGGGTCAGAACCGTTTCATAGTCTTTGTACGCCTCTATGCCAACGAGGTACAGGCGTTCAGCACCCTCGGCCTCAATGATCTGCCATGAGCCAACATACCCCCGCCAACAGGCGGTACTGGAAGCCTCAAACCTAATCGCATTCTGTTTTAGGTATAGCGCTAATGGCTCACTGCATAGGCGAATGGCCTTGCCCTCGTACAGCAGCTCTTCCGATACTTGTGCGGTCATCTCGGTCCTTTGCTTTGATGGAGAGGCCAGTATGAAAGGCATCAAGATCACAGAGTGAGCCTGCTCAAATTATTACGATCCCAGTAGGTCGCTCGGTTTAATGCCCTTAGCCTGAAGCTTTTTCCTTAAATTAAGTAAGGCCTTTGCTTCAATCTGCCGTACCCGCTCTTTGGTTAAATCCAGCATGTCGGCTACTTCCTGCAGGGTTAAATGCATTTGCCGTGCATCGGTTCTAGTGTGGCCGTTTGCAATCCTGATCTTACTCATGGCATCTCCTTTTATTAGCCGTGCAGAAAAAATACCCTCTATTTAAATTACCATATTCGCGTTTCACCTTATGAAATAAATTCATTTATTTGCATTTATTTTTTCAATTCGATTGGGGCACAGGGTCGGTATATGAGCTAGCCCCTTCGTAATCTGTATCCAATCAAGTCCGACTTTTCCCCCACCACAATTCAACCCATTGGAGTATTCATGCCCGTACTAATTGAAGGCGTCTGCGTTCTATTGAAAAAAGGAGCAATTCACCAGCGTTACCAAGGAGGCTACGGCCAATTTATCTTTGATCTGGTCGATCAATCCAAGCTCTGGTCTAGCGATGAATTGCTTAGCATTCGGTTTGATGATCATGCAGCAGCGCGCCAATACCTTGAGTTTGTCGCAGCCAAAGGATTAAAGGTCATCCAGATCAATGAAGAAGATCCCCACAATACCGACGCCCTATTGGTAGATCAAATCTTTGGCCCCAGCTTTAAGGTGTATTGGCTGAAATTCTTACGGGCATGGCCAGTTGCAGAGGAGCAGAAACCCTCTAGATCTAAAAAGAGCCCCAAACCCAACTTTGAGCGCCTTGCCATTGTGGCCACCGACGATGAAATGGAAGCCATCGATGAAGTGAGACGGCAATCCTGGAAAAGGGATGAGATCACCTTTCCGAAGGACTGGGAATTTACCCAATCCCAAACCATGGATCTGGATTTCATGCGGATGTCTGAAAACCGCAGCTACTTAGACCACTAGGAGACAGCATGACCCAAGTAAATAGAGAGCAATGGTTAATGAAAGCAGTGGAGCATATTGTGCCCATCTTTGAGCGGGCGGGGTATGCCGTGCCGGTAGTCAAAGTATCAGTGGGCTTTCCGAGTACGGGAGGGAAAGGACGTCATTTAGGGCAGTGCTGGTCTAGTAAAGCAGCAGAAGACGGCATTAACCAAATATTCATAGCCCCGCATCTGCATACCCCGTTTGATTTTCTGGATACCTTAGTCCATGAGTTAGTGCATGCGGTAGACAACTGCGAAAGTGGTCATGGCGAAGGATTTAAACGCATTGCCTTGGATGTAGGTCTAAAAGGTCCTATGCGCAGTGCTGGAGCAGGAGAGTGGCTAAAAAAAGACCTGCTTGCCATTGCAGAAAGGCTAGGGGAATTCCCGCACGGTAGATTAAGCCTACCAGTCAGAACAGCCCAAAAGGCAGCCAAAAGACCAGGAGCCAAGTGCGCTAAGTGCGGCTACGAGGTAGTAATGCTCAAAAAGCACCTGCTTTTAGGCCCACCCATCTGCCCTAAGGACATGGAGGGAATGGAAGCGATTGGAGAATGGGAATAGTGTTATAAATTGTATAAGCAAAGTAGACGATGAAATCATTTTTAATAGCTGCCAATGATCGGTGATTTTAACTAATACTTGTTTATATTTGAAAATAGCAAGAGAGGCGAAGTTTAGAGTCTTTTTGCATAGATTCATTAAGACATAAATCTGGAAAATTTATAATGGAAGTGAAATCAATTGTAAGTATCTTAGATAGAGATGAGGTTCTAGATTTAGAGTCTAATGAAAAAACATTATCAGAAAATGAATATCAATGTGAAATTGATATGGAATTATTTAGTGATAGTGATCAGTGGGAGCTACCTGGCTACATTCTAGAGGAACTCACTAGTACGGTCGGTCAGAAAATAAATAGTATAAGTAGTGAAGAGAATTGGCCAGAGCAAATCACCAGGGGTGACTCTGGTATTTGGGATACATGTGCGTGGTATCAGCCCATTCATTTTTTTGCATATGATTGGGGGATTTATATAAGAGAGGATTGCTTAATTAAATTAGCAAAATCAATATCCTCATATGTTGATCCTGGCGCCCTTAGATTCTTGGGCACTCAATTATTCTCTAAGTCAGTACTAAGGGCAGCATTTCAAGCCTTTTATCTACATGAGCACTTTCACCACAAGGTTGAAAGTTTTGGAATACGACTGCATATCTCGCAAGGTCTTAAATCCAAATATTTACCTTATAAAAAAAATGTTTACAGACCAAACCTGTATAGCGACCTCTGTCTTGAAGAGGCATTGGCAAATGCGGACTCCTATAGACGCTTAGATGAATTTTCTAGAAAAAATCCACTTCCCTATCAGATAAAGATTGCAGCAAAGCATTATCTTAAAGATACGTTTAAATATGATCCGCCAGGGTATCGAATGGCTCAGCAATATTTATCTCCTAGCGAATTCAAGCATGGAGTCGCATCATTGCAATGTCAAATTAATGAAGGGACGTTGACCTTTAAGCAAAACCATGAAGACTGGTTTAGTGCATCGCAGATGACCCACAGTTTATTTAATCATAGGTCGAATATTTATTCTGTAGTGAATAAAGGGTCCCATCCAATTTTGCCAGCTAAAGTATTTCCAAAGTCATGTTCAACTGGGGATATGATAAAAATCTACCAAAATAAAGGTTACCAGATAGTTCCAGGCGGTAAAGGATCGCATGTAAAGCTTAGAAATAGCCGTGGCGAAACTATGATTCTTCCAGGTAATAGAAAAGAATTGTCGATTGGCGTACTTAACAGCGCTCTTAAATCTCTTGGATACTCAATTGGTGATTTGGCTACTATTTTATAGTTGCGGTTTCCGATGATCCGGACTTTTATAAACAATTAAAACAAAAAGATAAATGTACGAGTACATCAAATCTAAATCGCTTGATTACAAAACCAATGCTGAAGCATGGTCGAATTATTCGAAGTGGAATGAGTTAATAGCCTCACATTTTTTCTCGGAAAAGTTTGAAGATAGACCGGTATACCTCGATATAAGTGACCAGTTACTCGCAGCCTTTAGCGAAAAGCTTGATTTAAGTGTTATTGATACAGTTAATGATTTTAAAAATTCTATTATTAGTACCTTAAGTAGATCCAGTGTATTTAATCCACATTTACTGAATGCGTTTAAGTGGAAAAAAAGGTCTGAGGAAGAAACACCGCCTTTTGTTGCACTGCTCGCGCTTTTCTCTTATGTGGCAGAGAAGATGGTCAGAGATAATGATTTCGGAGCAAATAATTACTATGGTCGCCTCCAGCGAGAATTAAGAATTTCTGATGATGACCATGCTGAACTTCAGAGATCATATAGAGAAATTAGTGAGTTTTGTTGGCCCTGGCTAAATGAATGGATTGCCTCTTATGATGGCGAGATTGGATTGCCAACGGCTAAAGCTCTGGATAGTAGGGTCTATGTCAGCGTTGCAATTTCCCAGGCGCTAGTTCGAGAGCAAGACAGAAATGCATTAAAGCGAATTTTTATGGAGAGCGGTCTTAATCCGGGTCAAAGACTTGGGAAGATGGAAATGCTCAGCCTGTTATTGCATTGGAGCTCATCATCCGGCGGATCCTCATCCCTTAGTAAAATGATTCAGCGTGGCGGAGATATTAGAGACAAAGTTTCTGAAATTGCTTGTTCTGAGCTAGAGGCATGGGATGGTAAGTTATCACTAAAAGAGTCTCTCGAAAACGCAGCTAGACTTTTTTATATAGCAACATTTAAAAACTATCCTCAAAATAAGATAACTCTTTACTTGTGCACAAATAGTGCTAGAGAAATTGAATCTTCTTACGCATTGACAGATGATTCTAGTGATGAGGCGCGAATAGGTTTTAAGGGATATCAAAATGAAATAACACTTGATTATCTTGATGATTTTGGGGTTTCCGTCTTGGAGCCCTTTGAGAAGATTTCACATGGAGATGCGTTACTCTCAAAACTTAGGATTAAAAATCAAAAAAGTAATCGGCTCTTGGAGAGAAATGGTCAGCCTATTTGTATTCTTATGTACAGGCTCGAAATTGGCGCCTATCAGGAAGTTTCTAGGGCTGTAATTGGGGCCCCTTCTATTGTATTGGTCCATCAATCAATACTAGAAAGGGTGACAGATGCTCTTAACGATATAGCCAGACCCGGGTTTAAGTTGCTTAATGCAGCTCAGGCGAGAGGGCTCCCAGAGGGTTGGGTATTAATTACGGATGTCCAAATACTTAAAACAAAGGAAATTAGAGGGCTTGAATCTCTTTCTCCGCTTCTAGGTGGATCTGTTTCTTTGGTTGGAGGCCTATATCTGGGAAATGAAGCTTGGCTTAGGTCGCTTCCACCTGAGATTGTCATTTCACTTGATACAAATAAAGGCGTTTCTGTTGAATTGATACAAATGCTTGATTTTGGAAAAAAAATTAATAAAGTGAATTTTAATCCGGGATCTGGAGTTCAATTTATTAGCTTGAAAGATTGCGATCTTCCTGATGGGGACTATCAAATCATTGTTTATGAGGGAAATCCACAAAAGAAAATTGAACTATCGAATTTTAAAATTCGCAGTGGGAGCAGTGTGCGTATGTATAAGCGTAGCAATTCTGCAAAATTAACTTATATGCTTTCCTCTGATAATCCCACTAACTCTATCTCAGCATTAAAGAGCCATAAGACCCTTGATGATCCAATTTTATTAAGCGGCTGTAACATTTTCGGCCGGACCATCCTAGAAGAGTCGTACCCTAAATTGAAGATTCAGGTGGGCTCAATCTTCCCGATGAATCCTGAAGGCGAAAATGAGTACGAAAGAAATATATTTACTAAAACTACAACGCTAGATACAGGCTCGTGTGTTTTACGTGGTTATCATATAAAGGTATACGATCCAGTGCCAATTGGGGCTCCAGTTGGCTATTTGGTGAGAGCAAAATGCAGTGATTGTAGTTTGACAGTTTGGGAGCGGACTCGTGGATACTATTCGGGCACTAACCGAAGGCGCGAGCAATTAGATCAACTTAGACCAGTTAATCTTGTTAGTAAGATTAACTTAAATACTGTTTCACCGGTCAAAGAGTCACTGCACCCAAGTAGACCGACGCGCAGACAAATTTTTGATGCACTTTGCTATATCAAGGAAGGTACTTTTGAGCGGTTTAGCAGTATTATAAGGGCTCATAATGATGAGCCATGGGCGCCATATGAGGCTTTAAGAGAGCTAGTTGCGTTGGGGCATGTAGACCTTCAGCTAGATTCCAATACGCTAAAGCCTCATGCTTGGAGAATTGCTGACCCATCTTTAATTTTGACTGGTGAAAAAAAGTTTACGGTCTCGGGGTGGTGCTCGGATACTTTTATTGAGCAGCTTAAGGAGATTAGCAGAAGCTTAGGTGGAACTCTTGAGCTTGTTGATATTACTCATGAATTTCCAATTATCGAAATTCTTGGTATTGACGCTGAAAGCATCGATGATTTTGCTGAAATTGTTTCTGCGGTAAGCGCATTTCCAGTAACTTGCACTAAAAATTTTACAAATAAATTACTTGCTGCAATACCAGGCTTGAGCGAGTTAGCGGGATCTCTGCCTCAAATAGAGATGCCTGAAAAAAATCTTCAATATTTTGATCCAGACGAGATGAAGTGGAAGGCTGTTGATTCTGAAATTAAGCGCGGATCTTATCGGCATGACTTAAATGGTGTTAAGTATTTCTATCTTCCAAATGATTTTATTAAATCATCTAATGCATATTTAACTGATGCTAGGTTAACTAAGTATCTTTCCCTAGCTCAACAGTATTGGAAATTCTTTAAATATGATGAAAAATTGGGGGTCTTACAAACTCCGATAGGAATGGAATTGCCATTTTTATATGAGAGAGTTGCCGTATCATGTTCTGGTAGGGTGCCTGAAAAGGCAAATGGTTTAACTACCTACACTCAGATAAATAAAGATGTAGCAGAAGGTCTGGCATTTAAACTTTTTAATCATCCCATATGAATGAAAAAACACCGCTAGAAGTTTTTGAGCATATAAAAGAAACTTATCTCAAGTATCTAGACTCGGCTTTTTGGCTAAGAGATCCTGAGCTTCTTGCTGAAAGGGCTGAGCTTGTTTCTGAATCTGGCGTTCTTGCTGCAGAACCAATTTTAGAGGTAACTTTACCTTACCAAACTTCGAAATCTATTGCTGAAGTTTGCAGCGAAATAGGCCTGGATTCGAATATAGCAGCTGACTTGGCTATGGCAATATTTTCTAAGCCACCAGAATTTAAACTGAGAACTCATCAGGCCGAGTCACTTACGCGATCTTTTAGTTACGGAGAAGATGGCGGTCACAATCCAATAGTTACATCTGGAACTGGCTCAGGTAAAACAGAAAGCTTTTTGTTACCAGTCTTTGCGAGGCTGTTTGCCGAGGCTAGGGGTTGGGGGGCTCCGGGACCTATCAACCCCTGGTGGGATAGAGATGTAGGAGATTGGTCAAGTATTCGAGCTAAAGCAAGTCAAAGACAAGCAGCTGTTCGCTCTATTATTTTGTATCCAACTAATGCACTTGTTGAAGATCAAATATCAAGATTGCGCAAAGTTATTTTTTCAGCTAACGCCGCACATCCTAATCCCATGTTTTATTTTGGTAGGTATACCGGAGCTACGATGGGTGACCAAAAGGTCCCTAATAAATGTAGCGATTCTTTTGTTAAATTAGTTTCAAAGGAAATTCGTGAGATTGTTAAGGACCTGGAGGATTTAAGGTTAGCAGATGTTAAGGAGGATGTATTCCTTCAAATCCAGAATCCTTTGCTCGGAGAAATGATAACTCGTTGGGACATGGTCTCATCGCCGCCAGATATATTAGTATCCAACTTTTCGATGCTTAATGTCATGCTTATGCGTGACGTCGAAACAAATTTATTTGAGTCGACCAAAAAATGGCTTAGCCTTAGTGATGAACATGTCTTTACGCTTGTTGTTGACGAATTGCATGGTTATAGGGGAACGCAAGGTGCTGAGGTGGCTCTTACAGTTAGAAATCTTTTATCACGAATAGGCTTGCAGCCAAATTCAAAGCAATTGCGTTGCATAGGAACATCAGCATCATTGAATGGAAATGATGGACGAAAATACTTGCAGGAATTTTTTGGTCTTGACTCAAGTACATTTTCAGTAATTGAGGGTATTCCAGTCGAGCCCCCACTTGCAGCTAAAATTTCGGAGGAGCAGTTAGTCATAGGTGCCGAGCTGGATGATCCGGCGATGCTGTCTTTGTGGGCTCAGAAAAATTCGATATCAGAAAAGGTGGCCGCAGCATTTGCGCCGACATTTAGAGCGCAGTATTTATCCAAAGTGATTCCTGCTATTTTGCCAGATGGTAGCAGCGATAGTACTGAGAATATGAATTTAATATTGAGATCAATATCAGCAGAAGGAGATAACTTAAATTCCCCTAGATTTAGATCGCATAATTTCATACGATCACTTAGAGGCCTATGGGCATGTACAAATAAAGAATGCTCAGAGGTTGACGAACGTTTTAAATCCTTAAATAGAACATTGGGCAAGATTTATAGAACCCCCAAAATTTCTTGTGGTTGCGGATCACGTGTTCTTGAGCTTCTTTACTGCTATCAGTGCGGAGAGGCTTCATTGGGCGGTGTTGTTTCACCAGTAGTGGGCGATGAGGCAAGTAGTTGGTACATGAGTCCGGCAGTTAATAATGGCTTTATTAATTTAAGCAGTATGGTTAATAGGCGTACTTATAACCAATTTATGTGGCTTAGACCAGGACGACTAAAATCCCCAAGCGAAGAATGGACTCATGAGAATGGCGCCGGAAAAAAAATTAAGTTTAAGTTTGCTGGCGCCTCATTTAATACCAAGTCAGGATTGCTACAAAAGGATCCACATGGATCATATACATACATGCATACAAGCGCCCCAGTTGATGAGTATTTTCAGATACCATCTCTTCCGGAGACTTGTCCGCACTGTGAATTTAAGGAATTTAATAAGCCGTTGGGATTTTTCTCAGGATTAGTTCGTTCTCCAATTAGGGCTCACACAATGGGCCAATCAATTGCAACTCAAATATTGGCTGAGAGAGTTTCTGATGTGCTCTCTAAAGATTCTGATGCCTCTAAGTCAATTATCTTTTCTGATAGCCGCGATGACGCAGCTGCAATTTCTGCTGGGCTTGAGTTTAATCATTTTAGCGACTTGCTTAGGCAGATTATTTATCAGGTTTTCAATACAAAAAAAGTTAACAGTATTGATTTGGCAAGATCTCATATTAGATCAGGGCTACTTTCAGAGAGCGACTTAGGTTTGCTGGAATCTTGGAAAAAAGATCATATTGAATTATGGGCTGCCCTGATTAGTGAGTTTAAAGGACGCGCAGACGATGAAGAGTTGAAATTAATTAAAATATACGAACTAAACTCTCAAGGCGGGATACAAAACTATCGGTGGTCTGAGCTAATCCTTCAAATAGAGAAAAAATTATTATCAATTGGCGTTAATCCAGCTGGTCCGCAGCCGTCCTATAAATATCTTTCGAGCAATGCTTGGTATAAATTTTTTAAATCTCCCGATTGGGATTCTTTACCTGAATCAGAAACCCAGGATGGTCGATCCAGACTTGAGCGAAGATTAGCCTCACATGTTGGCGGCGTTCTTTTTTCTAGAGCAGGAAGAGATTATGAGTCTGTTCATTTATGCACTATCGACGTAAATCTCTCTAACTCTGTGATCAATGGTTTATCTATTGCTGATCAAAAAGAGCTATTCTCAAGCTCAATACGAATTTTAGGTATTTTGCGCCACTATGACGAAAGTGGATTATATATTCCAGCGACGACTGCACCAGGAGGTCTTAAGAAGTATTTGCATGAAGTTGCCGTTAAAAATAATCTTGATCCCAGCGAGGTGATTGAGACAGTAGAAAAGTTTTTCAAAGATAAGGGGATAATAAATCAACACTGGGTTTTACAATTACATAGTATTTTTGGGTTAGAGATTTTCTTAAGGCAGTATTCAAATACCAGCATATATAGATGCTCTAAATGCTCAAATGATCATCTTCATAAATCTGCAGGCATTTGCGCTAATCATAAATGTCTCGGAAGAGATCTTCTGGAGATAAATTCACCCAGCGAGGATTACTATAAATGGCTCTCAACCCATAAACCTAGGCGTTTACGTGTTGAGGAATTGACGGGTCAAACTAAACCGCTATCTGAACAACGTAGCCGTCAGCGATTGTTTAAGGGCGTCTTCTTACCCAGTGAATCCCCAAAAGTTTCAGATATTGATCTGTTAAGTGTCACAACAACGATGGAGGTTGGTGTTGATATCGGCGCATTACAGTCTGTCATTTGCGCAAATATGCCACCACAAAGATTTAACTATCAGCAACGAGTTGGTAGAGCAGGTCGCATGGGTCAGAAGTTCTCATACTCATTCACCTATTGTCGCGGCAGAACTCATGACGAATGGTACTTTAATAATCCACTCAGAATGACAGGGGATAAGCCTCCACAGCCGTATCTAGATCTTGGTCAAGACTTAATTTACCGCCGATGTATAACTGCCGAGGTATTGAGACGCGCATATCTTTCTTTGCCAGATAATATAAGACCCAAAAGGAATAAAAATAGTACCCATGGATCTTTCGGTGCCGCAAAGGATTTTGTATCGCTTTATAAGGCTGCAATCGGCAGTTGGATTAAAAAATCGAAAGAGGTTGATTTAGTAATTAAATCCTTTATTTCTTATTCTGATCTAACAAAAGCACAGGTTGATCAGTTATCAAATTTTATCGTCAATGATCTTTTGAATCATATTGAGAATTTAACGCAAAGTAAGAACCATCTTCAGGCGGAGCTGAGCGAGAGAATGGCATCAGCTGGCTATCTTCCTATGTATGGATTTCCTACACGTGTTAGGTCACTTTATTCGTCAGCGCCCAGAAATATTGAATCAGAAGAAGATTGTCAGGTAAGTGACAGAGCGCTCGATGTTGCGATCAGTAATTTTGCTCCAGGTGCGGAAATATTAAAAGATAAGCAAGTTCATGTTTGTCATGGATTTGCTGCCTGGGATTTTTCAGGGGGTAGAGTTAGACCTGTCTCGCCACCACTTGGTGAAACGAAATACATCAACAAATGTAACTCATGTAAGTTTATTCGTATTACATCTGAAAGTGACGATGAGAAGGATTGCCATGTTTGCGGAAGTAAAACATCCACATTCAAGATGTATGAGCCCCTTGGTTTTAGAACAACATATCAATCCCGTGATTTTGATAATCAAACTGAAAGAGGTGGTAATCCTCAAGAGCCAATATTAGGGGCAATTGACAACAGTTATAAAGGTAGCAAAGTTAATGGACTATGGGTTAACTCCTTGCCTCAGCAAGATGTTTTAATATTAAATGACAATAATGGGAAGCTTTTTCCATTAACAGTTGCTGCAGATAAATCAATTATTGTTTTAGATCAATCACTATATTCACCTTCCGCAGTTGATAAAACTAGAGGTTTACTCGACCTAAGTAGTGCTCCAGTTGATAATTTAGAACTTGCTGCAATCGGGTGTGTGAAGGTTACCGATTTGTGCCTTTTAAATTTTGAATCGGATCTTTTAAATAAGAAAACTAAAGTTTTAGATATAAATGAGGTGCCGGCAGCCAAGGCGGCAACAAGGTCATTTGCCGAGCTTTTCTTAAAAACTGCCGCAACAGAATTAGATGTTGGAATTGGTGAGCTTCAGGTTGGATTCCAATCGAGACGGACTGAAGATGGACAGTCTGTTGTAGAGCAAATATTTATATCTGATAGCTTAGAAAATGGCGCTGGTTATGCATCGGTAATTTCCACGCCCGCTATGATAGAAAAGATTCTTGATCAAATTTTGCACCATACTAAACATCAGTTTGAGAAGAAATTGCATTCATCTCATTGTGATTCATCCTGTCCTGATTGCTTAAGAAGCTATGAAAATAGAAGACATCATGGTTTTCTTGATTGGAGGCTTGCATTAGATATGGCTGAAGTTGCTACTGGGGTAATTTATGACGAGGATCGTTGGCTTCGAAATTCAGAAAAATTAGCAGATGATCTCTCTAGGGCTTACATTGACTTGGGATTTAGTATTAAAAAAGTACGTGTTGGCAAGTTATTCGGGTTGGTGAATGAAACTCGCGGCGTTATTTTTTCTCACCCCTTATGGAGTAATGCGCAAGCAAATTGGAATGAAGATCAGAGCCAAGCTTTTTTTGAGATGAGATCTAATATCCCAGTGTGGGACGGCAGCAATCCTTTTATAGATTTGTGGACTCTAAAAACACGATCACAAGCGGCATTTGAAAGACTAATACTTGAAGGCAATCGTTAAATATGGTTGAGGTGTTAGGTTTTTCTACGTCTTCTGAAAGTGCTGTTGCCGAAAAAATTGAAGAGTTTTTTCTATCCATTTGGCCTGATTTAAAAACGAGCTCAGATGATCATGTAAAAATACTTTCTGGAGCCAAGTTATTTGGCTACCAAACTCAGGATATTGATGTAGTTGTATCCTGTTTTTTTTCAAAGCCTAGAAAGTTTAACCCGGTAAGGTCAATAAA
>Ga0247832_1006530_pt1 | contig 12734 bp, 30 predicted proteins | sample LaCruzMarch2015__10_FD_192407 | JGI IMG/M metagenome (GOLD analysis project Ga0247832, IMG submission 192407) | Freshwater microbial communities from meromictic Lake La Cruz, Castile-La Mancha, Spain - LaCruzMarch2015_4m | ecosystem: Environmental > Aquatic > Freshwater > Lake | place: Spain... | reverse complement strand
GTTAAGCAGTATATCAGCGATGCCATCAGCCGTCTGTTTGGTCAATTCATTTTTTACATCGATCTCCCATACCCTACCGTCGTTAAAGTCTAGTCTTATTAGATCTAGATAGGCTACAGGCATGGTATTCATGTATAGATCTTCAAAAACTTCCGGCCACTCTTTGACAAGATGTCTAGGTGGCCTAAACAAAGGATTAGGCATCTACTGTATCTTTTGCCTTTGCTGTTTTCTTCACGGTAGGATCGAGGTCTTCGGCTTCTTTGCGCAATCTTGCAGCTTCTTTGTACATGGCATCTGCTTGACTACGATAGCTCTTAGCGATATCTTTGTCTGTGAGCACAGCATCAGCAGCAGCCTGAGCTCTTACTGGTGCAGGTATATCCGTGTCCACAGCGGGCGCTAGATCTTTAACTTCCGCTACCTGTGTGACTTCTACCTTGACTTTAGGAGCACCTTTGACAAATGTGTAAAGATCGTCCACCGCACAGTTTTTCTGTTCTGCAATCAGTGTGTTTAGACTGCTTAACAGCACAGTATCATTGGTAGTAGGAGTCATAGTCACAGAATCTGTGGCTACTTTCTGTAATCTTCCATCTACCTGCATGGCCTGCAACATGGGTCTACCATCGGTAAATGTACGTATAAACATCATTTCGCCTAGTTCATAGGCCTCCTGACATTGATCTGTTTCTACCATGGTCATGATTGAATCGTGATATGCATCACTAAGCTGTGTTACTGGTAATACCAATGCCATATTTGATTCGCCTGGCAATGTTCTAAACACCACAAGTACTTTCACGCCTGTGTTGTTGATTCTACCGATATGTTTTAGTGGTCGTGCCATTTTAGGCCTCCTTTTTAGCTACAGCTTCTAAGAAGGTGTTTAGCTTGTTGAAAGCTTTACCCACGGCTTCTAGTTCTGCTGCTTTGAACGCTCCTCGTTGTGTAGCAACTTCGATGATACTTCTCAGCGCAGCAAGGTCGCTGACATTAAGATCTGGTCCCTGTGCAGGGTCTTGTGCCGGCGGCTGAGTTACAACTTCAGCTTCTTGATTTTTAATTTCTTCTGACATTAGGTTCTCCTTAAATGGTTACATGCAAGCATGAAATACGTTAATTCTTTTTGATCTTCAAATCCTAGATAATGAGTAGAACGTAAATTTCCAGATTTATCAATACCCGGCTGTTTGGCCAAGCAGTAGCGACCTTTCAATTTGGTCTTGACCCATTCTTCTACACCTTCAAAAATTTCGTTATCTGAAATAGCGATTTTGCTGAAGTGGGGAGGAATGGTCTTGAGCCTTCGCTGTTTTAGTACATCAATAGGATTTAGATCAAACATCGTGAAAATATTTATAGATCAATTAGATTCGAGGGTGGATTCTTGGCTAAGTCTTTTGGACATGGCCTTAGTGTGACCCAGTTTGGCGACATCACCTGAAAACAGATATAGTTCAAATGCAGATTTTTCTTTCATAACTATGATATGTTTTTTATTGATAAAAAAAGGAGAATCGATAAAATGATCTAACCAAACCAGCACCTGCGGTGTAAATGCAAATTCTTTTGGAAAGTCTATTTTATAAGTTTTAATTTTAGCATATTCTTCGATAAACTGCAAGGCCTGTTCTGTCAATCTAAGACCACCTTGAGCTTTTTCTCTAAAACTCCACCACCATACAGATCTATATTGTTTTACTGTGTCAGCATCGATGGGTAATTCTGCCGCCTGTAAGAACACCTTGGTATAGGCATCCTTGGAGTCCACGTTATGCAACCTCTTCGCCGGCAGTGAGTTTGACCACAGCAAAGTCTTTGGTCTTAAACAGTCGATTTAATTTTTTAGCCAGATTGTGTGCATGGCCAGGATTTGAGAATGATACTTTCTTATATTTAGGACCAGGATAGCTGGCCACCAAACTACCGCTCTTTAGATTAAACGGCTGACGTTGATAGAAAACAGCCCAAATGGCCTCCGAGTCCAGTATCTGCTCGACTTTGAAAGTTTCTTTGTTGGCATATTCTAAAAGTATCTTTGGTTTTGGTCTCGACATTTTATACGTGTTCCTAATTAACCACGTATATATTTATCTTTTTTAGAACGCTCCGCCGTCGAACTTAACATCTATGCTTTGACTGGATTCTTTGATCTGTGCCAGCATACCGTGTATTTCCTGTACTGTACGACCAAGTTTTGTAGAAAAAATAGCTAACTCAGCGGTAAGATCTCTAGCTTCCTGTATAGTAATACGTATTTCTTTTTGTTGGCTTTTTTCTGCTACAGTGATTCTTTGTAGTAGTTTTTCAACGGTGGGTAGCACAGCAGGCACGTTATTTTGAGACATTGGCCATTACCTGTTTCATTTCGAGTTCTGTTTTAAAAGGACCTTTGTGGGGATATCTTTCTAAGGTGATCTTTTTAGGGCAAAAACTTTTTACCCAACCTTTTTCAAATTTGATGGTGTAATAGCCTGCGCAATACAGACTTTTAGAATCTAGACTTTTGGTAAACAAAGGCAGTTTTTTGCGGATGTCGAACATGGCATTATGCGGTGCTGTGCTAGTTGCATAACCATGAACTTCATTAGGTAGTGCATGTTCGCTTTCTTTTACGATCTTAACAGTAAAGAATTTTTTACCGAATGTTCTGGTAACGTGTTCTTTGGTTTCATAGATTTTAATTCCGTCTTGATTGCTCATCACAAATCGATTGTCTTCATTTTTTCTCAGAGTAGCAATCTTCTCACCATTCTCTTCGACGATCCAGAACTTGTTGTCTATGATAGTTTTTGCATGTAATTCAGTCATGATGTTCTCCAATTAGATACCTCGCATTTAATGGCTCCGAATAACTTGCAGCCTGATCAGATATTTTCTTGAGATCATACAGTCCACAAAACTTCATTAGTCTAAGACCAACCTGGCTGACATTTTTATCTGCACTTGTGGCCTTAGTAATAGTTTCTATAATGATAGACTTGATGTTATCGGGTTGATGACTAAGATCAATTAGTCTACGATTGCGTTCATAATCTTCTAAGACTCTGTGTTCGTTACCTTCGTGATCAGTCCATCTCTGTAGCATGAGATTGTTCCACGCATATCCTTTGCTGCTACGATCTTCGAACGCTTCACTAAGACCCACTTTTTTGCTTGTGCCTTTAGTACGCACACCTGGATACGCCGAGAAGACATTATCACTGGTATCACCACGCATGCATTTTTCAAAAAGGAGCCATTCTGGATCTGGGATTGCTTTGGGTTCTTGAGTTTTTTTGTCAATGATTCTTTTGCCTTTGTCATCGAAGATACCTTCATGTGTGATCACATGTTCCATAACACCGTTGTACTGTGTGACATTAGGTGCGATCAATTGTACAAAATCTGTGTCAGTACTGATAATTACATGTTTATCATTTGGATGACTCTGTATCCAGCCTGCGATCAAATCATCTGCTTCTAGCTGTGGATTCTGCATGACTGTGCAGTTAGTTTTATCTGTGATAAACTCTTTGAATGTATCAAAGGCTTCCCAAAACACACGATCTTCTTCTGCTTCTTTTTCTGTGTGAGCTGCACGAGCATCTGAACGATTACGCTTGTAGGGTGCATAATAATCTTTGCGCCAAGATCTACCTTCTAAACAGAATATAACATGACTGCCGTTAAACTGCTGCCATGCTTTGCGGATTGAATTAAGGGTGATATGAAATGCCATGCCTAGTTTGATATCAGCATCACCGTTGATCACGTGACGAGCACGAAAGAATGTATTTGCTGTATCAACTAAAATATAGGTCATTGATTTGTCTTCTTTACTGTTTTAATGTCTATAACACCTGTGTTCACAGGGCCGCCAAAATCACCATCTACCACAACATTTGCACAGAGTTCACGGAACCAACGATCTACGATTTCTTCTTCTTTGTCACCATCTTCACCGTATCCCTCTTGCTTTAATTGTAGCACAAATTGGTCGTTCCAGTCAAGCTCAAAAAAGCCATTACGTATGTTATCTTTGTTGACATGAGTGTTTATCACTCCAACCCATGCTTCTTTGCGTCTAGTAGCACGTTCTTTTGGTGAGAGTTTGGCAGTTTCTTCTGCTTGTTCAGCAGTTTTAGATGCAGCTTCAGCCGCAGCCAGCCTGTTGTTGGCTTCTGCCAAATCCAGTTCAGCTTTTTGGATAGAAGCTTCTAGCTTATCTAGACCAAATAGTTTTTTAATTATTTTCATTATGTACCCCATTCATTCTTAAACAGTGGCACCTGCAATCGGTCTGAATATCTCAGTCCATGTTTCATTGCCAGTTCCGCTACTCTGCGGTTATTTAGTGCGTAGACAGTTTCAACTCCGCCCACAGGCATGAGATAAACATTACCGGTGAAACCTTCTGCACGATAGATATCCACAGCTTCTAGAGCTTCCTCTGCATCATCCTCAGTAGCCACTACAAGTTTGAGATATACATGACCAGCTTCTTGATATTCACAGACTATATCTGGACGTATGGCTTCACTAGGCTGTTCTCCTGAACAACTGAGTTTAGCACTGACTGAGAATGTAACTTCTCTACTGGCAAAAGGAGGGTTCTGTGACCATTCTTGCAGATATTTTTTAAACTCCGGAGTCAGCTTTTGAGTACCGTTAGTTTCAAAAGTAATTTCTTTAAGACCTGCCATACTGAGATGATTCAACAGATCCGGATAAGCACGTTGCCAACCTAACAACGGTTCGCCACCAGTAATTACAAGATGTTCATCTTCCCATTTATTATATGGCAAGATCTCACATATTCTTTCTGCTATTGCATCTGTAGTAAGCATTGGACTAAGTTCTTTAAACTCAGGCATCCAGCTAGCATAACTGTCACAGCCTGTACTAACTAAGGGTAAGTCTTCATACTTTTGAAAAGGTGTAATCAATGAATGGGTAGCGGCAATACCGGCAGCTTCCATGCTCAATTCACCTCGAGACATACCAAAGCCAGCACATTTAAAGTTACAACCAAATGTACGCAAGAAAACAGAAGGAACACCCATATATCTGCCTTCGCCTTGTATGCTATAAAACAGTTCTGCTATTTTAATTTTATTCATTGTTTATTATACCACTTTTTATAAATGTTGTCAACTCTTCCTTGACCAATTGCCAAGATCCATCTTGTTGATCAATCCAATGTAGGCAATCGCCTTCTCGCCATCCCGCAGCATCTAAAAGATCCTGTGGCAGCGATATGATGCCGCCTTCTTCCACTGTCAGTGTCCATGTCTGCATTATATATATCTGTCCTTGGATTCTGTTTCTTGATTCAATCTACGCCATTCTTCTATCCGCAGTCTAGCACATTCTTGTTTAACTTCTACAGGATAGTCTGGATGCCAATGTGCATCTCTGCAGTCATAGTATCTGCCTTGAGGACTGCACTGTGTTAGCATTACGATCAACACAATCATGATACAGATATAGACAAAATGTTTCATATTTTATCGCTGATCAGTATTCTACACATTAATGCATCTTTATCGTTGTTAAAATCAAAGTGCATGTGGTCCGCAGTGATCTCTGTGACATACCTATCACCGGGTAATCCAAAATGCTCTAATATATTGGCGCAGGTTTCACTCCACCATGTGTTAGTCTGATTCTTCCACGGCACAGTGATTCTCGTCATTTACGATAATTGCCCTTTTCTGGTATCACATGTCGGACACCTCCGGTGGGATCCGGCATGTCACCATTACGTCTCGGGATCAAATGTACATGTGGCCAAGTGCAGGTCTGTCCAGCAGCTTCACCTACATTCATTCCAAGATTAAACCCATCCCATTCGTGATCGAGTAGTTTTTTTTCACCGTGTCTAATGGCACTGGCCACAGCGTCATTCATCACAGCAATGGTGTTATATTTAGGTACGAATAACAAATGCCCTTCAGTCACAGGATACATATCACGAAACACTTTAATATGATAATCTTCGTCGACAAGTTCAGTCCAAGGAGCACCCGTTGAGTCTTCGATGCAGTCAGTTTCCCAAGGTATCATTTTTGCTAGGTCGTTCATCTTTTAAACTCCTTGCGTTCTTGAGGTAAATCATCTTCTTTGATAACAAATTCTCTACCGCCTATACTACCAGCAAATGCTCGTGTTCGTTCTAGGTACGACAATCTAATTTTCACTGTTTGAAAAGCCACTTCTAAAAACGCCTTGGGTTTATACCCTATTACATGCATGTCGAAACTCTTACCTGCGTCTGTGCAGTGTACTTTGATTTTCGAATCAATCATTTGGTCCACCAATCTTCCCAAGGAAAGTCTACCCAAACAGGATCTTCCGCCTTGTTTATCTCTTTGCCTGCATAATCCATCTTGACATAACAGGCACTGGCTAGATTATCTACCAAAACTGCAAATCTAACATTTTGATTCCATACTTCATCCCAACTAGGGTCATCTGGAAAACAACTACTCTTCCAATCATCCATGATCCAGTTCAGTGTTGTACCTTGATCATTAATGTCGTCGACTATGAGAATATTTTTATGAGACCAAATCTTTCCGTCTTCAACTCTAGCTCTGGTGTTAGGGCCAAGAGCATCCTCAGCCATCCAAAGATTACTTTCTCCACTTTCACCATCACGTAGGCTTACGTTAAGAGTATGCATGGGAACATTGAGATAATGGCTGAGATATAGTGCTGGCACCAATCCGCCTCTCACTATGCCCACTATATAGTCGGGTTTCCAATCGCTGACAAAGATAGTTCTGCCAATATTTGCTATCAGTGACTGGGTGTCATGCTGACTGATTTTGAGTTTTTTCATATCTCTCCTTGAGGTACTGCTCATGTTGTATCCATTGATCGTTGACTAGAAATCCCCATTCACGACGATGGGGTCCAGGCATAAACAGAGTCCAGGCTGTGACACCTGGTTTTAATTCAATCCGGTGATAACTATTAGAACTACAAATACGAAAATGACCTGGACCTCTCCACTTTTGTATCTCGCAAGATATTTTACCTTCTGCATCAAACTGTGGAACCCATTCATAATATCCGCCCTTCAAAATTAGTGTAGCATAGGGCCAGGGATGATCATGCACATCATCTGGATCGCCTTTGAGAAACTTATGTAGAAATATGTTGAAAGGAAAACGCTCACGTTCTTTCAAAAAGAGATAATACCTTACAAGGTAAGGTTCGTTGTTAACACGATCATAAATGATGCGTTTACGACCTAATCTTTCAAGCAGTTTCAACAACATCTCTTTCCTCTTCGTCTAAATAACGGATTAATTCTTTATCAGTGGGTTCTACTGTGTAATTATGTTTGAAAAAGATTTCATAACTATCCGAACCATACTTACCAATGCCATATAACATTGTAGCATCATTTCCGTTCCAAGTCAAATAGTCTTGACTCATTCTAATCAGACGATTATAACGAACATTCACCATTCCTAAGGGCTGGATTATGCTTTTGACAAACTCTTCTTCTGCGTGTAACAGTGATAATGCTGTAGGAAACCAATATAGGAATTCTGGTAGTGTGGTCTTTACTGCTTTTCGACCAGTCTGATTAAGCATAATCACACCAACAAAATGTTGCCAAGCATCATCTACCTGCTGTTGCACCATTAGATCGTCACGCAATGGTTTAATCATTCTACACCTTCGCCAAACCAATCGTCTACTTGACGTTCTGCTTCATCTTGTGTCATTGCATGTACAAAGATACGAGCAGGCTCTCCCACAGTGTGCTGAATGTTAAATTTTATCACACCAGCGGGGATGAGATTCCAATCTCGTTCTACCACAAACTCCTGCATGTTTTTCATGCGAAATATTAAATTATCTGTAAGATCTTTGGCAGTATTCATTCTTGTCCTCGAATTATATTCTTGTTCATAGCCTCATCATCACTGCGCATTTGCTCTTCTAGCCATAACATCTTTTGATGTGCATACATTTCTTCTGAAAGTCCATGCCATCCACAACATTTTCCAGTTGGACTACGGCCGCAGCCGCACTTGCCAAATTCTTCTGCATTTTCTTTAACTCGTATTTGCATAATCTATTTCCTTATCGTGGTGAAAATTCTTGTTGCATTTTAATATTGTCAAAGAATTCTTTCTTTGTACCTGGGTCATCTTTGAATGCACCTTTGAGCACTGTGGTCTGTGTTAAACTACTGTGTGCCATAATACCACGATTCTCACAGCAACCGTGCGTGGCCTGTATGTATACCCCAATGTTTTCACTGCCTGTGGACTTCATTATTTCTCTTGCGATGTCGTTACAGAGTTCTTCCTGTAGTGTGCCACGGCGAGCACACCACTGAGCAATACGAGTGTACTTACTAAGACCAATAAGCTTCTGAGCGGCAATGATCCCGATATAAGCAACTCCGCTAACAGGTTGATGATGATGACTGCACATACTCCGAAGCTCACTCCGCACCACGAGCATGCCCTCATATCTGTCTTCACTATCATTTGGAAAAGCTGTTGCATCTGGCGCTGGATCATATCGACCTCCCATAATTTCGTTAAAATACATTTTGGCCAGTCGACGAGCCGTGCCTTTTGAGTTAGGATCGTTTTCACGATCAATTAACAATCGATCTAGCACACCTTCAAATGCCGGCGTTGCTTCATCAATTAGTTTTTCTATATCACCTTCGTGTAGGTAATCACTAATGTTGTCGCCTGCCCAGAAACGTTTGCCTTCACGTTTCATCTTGAAGCGAAGGTGATCTCCTAAGTATGCTTCTTCATAGTTCTTGTTGTCGTCGCCTTGCTGTTCTGCGCCAGCAAGAGCATTTCTTACTTCTTGATCTCTTTTTAAGAGTTCAGGTGGTGTTGGATTGCCCATGTATTACTCCGAGTTAATGTCGTGGATGACATATATTATATTATTTTAACATCTCTAGCAGTTTATTGCAACTAAAAAAGTTTTCTTTTAGTATATCTACCTGTTTATTTAGGCTAGGTATACGAGTTCTGTAATTTTCCATATGTTCTATAATTGTTTTACAGATGTCTGGGCGATACACAGTATAGGCCTCAAATGACTCAGTCCATATGCTGGGATATTTAAATGTGTCTAATGCCATTTCGCTGTAGCTTAGTCTATCAGGTACCATAGGAATAGCATCTACTAATGCACCTTCATACCAACTGATACCTAATGTTTCTTGTAAGTTTGCGCTGAACACTAGTTTAGCTTCGCCTAGTAAATTATGATATTCATTCTTTGTCAGTTGTTGATCTTGACATACAACAAACTCATATTGTGGCAGATGTTCTTTTAGATCTCTAAAGATCTCAACCTGCTTTTCTGGAGCAATACGATGCGGAAACAATATGAGATCACGCTTGGGCATGTTCTTGTACATCATCAGAGTGTCTGGCATATATTCCATAGGCCAACCTGTGCGAACAACTTTGTTGTTGAATACAGTATCTTCTAACACAGTCTTGAACATTGTCTGTGTACGATCCGGATCAGCTTGGATCAAGTTTTCGTAAAACATATGAATGTGAAAGTCTGTGGCAAAGTAGTTATGATCAAAAGCATGGTAGAAACTTTTCTCAGAATTTCTAACCCACGGCTTATCTCCTACAAGACGTCCTAGGAAGTCTTGCGGATCATATGAACCAGCATGCCACAAGCCGTGTGTGACTACTGGAATGCCCAGCAACTCACTCATATACTTTAAGTTTATGATGCCCGGATGCCAAGCATCAGTAAAAATAAAATGATCTCCGGCCTTGACGGATCCGCTGCAAAACAGCCTGCCCATCTGCTCAACTTGGTTTGCCTTATATATATTAGTGCCACCAAAATTAAGAAAAGCACCAGGAGTGGTAGCACTAGGAATGTCTGTGGGACCTGATATCACATGGACGTCATGCCCTGCCTTTCGTAAGAGACCGGGTACATGAGTCTTCCACTGACCCGTGTACCTTGTTTCTACTGCTTCTAGATCAACGAGAAAAACGCGGCTCATTGTTGTGTCTAGGCCTGTTGTTATCCCATCTAGGTTTATTGCCTTGATATGGTTTTCTAGGACGCTTGCTGGCTAAGAAAGCACCGTAGTTCACAGATTCTTTTCGATAAAGATCTGCAGGGTTGAAATCGCAGAGTTGAAATCTGCACCAATCGTGGTAGGCTTCGAGATCCTCCCACACTTTCACAACGTCAGGACGATTTTCAAAGTACCTGTAGTCCTTGTAGTTTTTCATCTGTATTCCTTTTAGTATTTGATGAATGAACCATTTGTGTTATAAGTATAACACTTTTTTTAAAATTGTCAAGCAACTTTGGTATTATGATATAAATAAAAGTGCCGATCGCGATACTGGTAATATCCATCGACTCTAACGATTTTTAAGGAATCATCAGCGTGAATATTTATAAGCATCTTCAAGGACTGAAAAACATTTCGGTTCCTAACAAATACACCAATTGCTATATTTCTCTTATCAAAAAAGCATCGAAGAGATCTGAAATAAATGATAGTGTTCAAATAATTCAAAATACTCGCCGTGCTCGAAAGCAACTTGGTTATGTAGAAGGACATCATATTGTTCCTCGATCTATTAGACCGGAATTTTCAAATAATCATTTTAACATAGTTTACTTAACAGCCAAAGAGCATTTTATTGCTCATTTGTTATTGACAAAAATGTTTTCGGGAAAAGAGCAAACAAAAATGATTTTTGCTTTTCGTAGAATACACTATGACAATAACGGAAAACGATATACAAGCAGATTGTTTAGTAATTTAAAATCACAGATGCCTCCTGCTAATTTGGGCAAGATACAGATTACGGACGGTGTTAATACTCGCCTTCATTTAAAATCTGATCCTATACCCAGGGGTTGGACAAAAGGTGCTGGTAGCAACTATAAAACCAGAAGAAAAATTATTAGTAAAGAAGTTCATAATAAAACATATAATGTTGAAAATATACTATCTGGAGAAGTATTTAAGATTGATAATTTGAAAGTTTGGGCTTTTAATAATAATGTTCCGTATCCAACTTTGATTAGTGCTGTAAGAAAGAATCATATTGTTAGGAAAAAGTTTAAGATTACAGTCTGTTAATAGATCTAAACGCATACGCTGTTCCATTACTTTGGAAGAACTTCTTCAACTTCAACAGGTCGAAAAACTGGTGTAGATTTTGACATTCTTACAAACTCTAAATTATTAATTGAGAGTGTGTCTAATGTGCCGCGATGCCGTTCAATGCTTACTTTGCCGTTATTTTCAATAACATAGAAAAACTGATCTGTAGCGCCGCCGTCTATTTGTTGTTTAAAATATTCGTTCATTCTTCAACTCCGAAATGTTTTTTACTCTTTTCAATCAATTTAGTAAAGTGTGTAATCTTGCCATCATGCCATCTAACATCAAAGTCATTATGAGCAGTAGATTTATATCCTTCGACTAACTCGATCTCTGTTTCTAAAATGCCGATACATTCCTTGACAATCAACTCGGCGAACTTTTCTAGTCCATCAAGTGGTTCTATAACTGTACCTTCTTCGCTGACAGCAACCATAAATTTGGGCTCGTCGTGAAGTCTGCTGATGCCTGCTTCTAATCTCAGTTCGTTTATTCGTTTGTTCATCACCATCCTCCTTCTGCACTTCGCATTAGATATGCATACACAGCACTGGGTGCCACGCTATAAATCTGTTCTGGGGTATCGCCACCAAATGCCTTGTTAGCACCAGTCCACCATTTGTCAGCCAGTTCCTTGCCCACCATTGCCACAACCAAGGCTTCACATCTGGCTCTCATTCTTACAGGATCTGCGGCAATGCTTTCTATAGATAGACCTCTTCGAGCGTTCATTCTTCAACTCCGAAATGTTGTTTAATCTCCGCCATACATTGTGTGCCACCATTCAACCAAGTGTCTACACTTTCTGGAACAGGATCACTGATAACTTGTTCGCAACATCCTAAACATTCTTTCACAATCAACTCGGCGAATTTTTCCTTGCTGAAGACGAGTTCACCATCCGATTCCACAAGACTCTGTGCGGCAAACCGTTCTAACATTGGTATCTTTTTCATTCTTTGTAAACCTTTGTAGTTTTTTCAAATCCAATATAGGTTGTTTCAGTAATATCTTTACCGAGCAAGTTTTTGATTTTAGAATCATTCCAACTATCTTCGTCAACCATAATATTTTTAGTAAGACGCATTTTACTGAGTATGTAGATAACTTCTTCCAGTGTAGTCACTTGAGACCAGTCCAATGTCTTGTATCTGTCAGTTATTGGTTCTGGCTTTAGTCGCTTAAGCGGATTCCACATTACACATTCCCCAATCCTACTCTACTATAACCCAACTCGCTTTTAACTTCTCGCTCAATGTTTCGAGTCTTATGCCGCCAGTTGATACCCCAAGTGGTAATAAACTCAATGGCATCCGAGTCCAGATTACACTCAACATACCCCATATTGCCCCAGCGGCGTGTCTCTGGATCTGCCAAGCACCACGCTTCTAACTCTGCTCGTTGTTCGCCACCATAATGGCTCATCTCAAAACAATACTTAAACTTGTTTTTAGGATGCGGCGGAGGCATCTGTCGAATTGTAGTTTGGGGCAAATACTTAGACATATTAGAACTTAATTAGAGCACCGTTCTCATTATCCTCTGATACTTCGATCCAGACTTCTCGTCCTGGATGCTTTGCGGCAATCTG
>Ga0247832_1006529_pt1 | contig 12735 bp, 15 predicted proteins | sample LaCruzMarch2015__10_FD_192407 | JGI IMG/M metagenome (GOLD analysis project Ga0247832, IMG submission 192407) | Freshwater microbial communities from meromictic Lake La Cruz, Castile-La Mancha, Spain - LaCruzMarch2015_4m | ecosystem: Environmental > Aquatic > Freshwater > Lake | place: Spain... | reverse complement strand
ATGAGCCTTTTGGAAGAATATCTATGGAGGCATCAAATTATGGCAATGCTGTTATTTTATCAAATAAAGGTGGGTTATTAGAAACCTCTAAAAATTATATTAAATTAGTTAATCTAGATGCTAATAATCTATATAAAAAAATAAGTAATTTAGTCATAGATATTAAAAAATTAAAAAAAATACAAAAAAAAGCTTTTTTTAATTCTCAAATTTTTATAGAGAAAAGTGCAAAAATATTTGATGAAATAAAATTGAAAAATATTAAAGATTAATTTTATTTAAAGGATTGTTCTTAAATAGATTTGATTCTTTAATATATCTTCTTACCATTTGTGTTGTTTTGTGGCCAGTCATATTCATAATACTTTTTTCGTCAGCGCCTGAGTCTGCAGCAACTGTTGCAAAGCCTGATCTTAAGCTATGTCCTGAATATTTTTTTGAATCAAATCCAGCTTCTGATAAATAACGTTTAATTAAAAGAGATACCATTTTGTCTGATATATTAAATATTAAACCTTTTTGTATTTTAGAAATTTCTATCCATTTTTTTAAAAAGAATACAGGACAAAAACTTTTTTCTTTAAAATAGGGTATAGCTTTGATCATTCCTTCTCCTGATTGATCTGTTTTTGATCTTTTAATAAAAATTTTTACTCCTTCCTTAGTAAACTCAATATCTTCTAAATCAATATTTACTAATTCTGATCTTCTAAAGCCCCCAGAAAATCCAATTAGTATTAAAGCTTTGTCTCTATTTTTTTTAATTTCATTTGTATTATTTTTTTCTATAATTTTAATTATTTCTCTTAATTCGTTAACCAAAATAGGATTTTTAGATTTCTGAAAAACTCCCTTTTTTCTTTGTATGCCCATTAAATTTTCAATTATTAACGGGTGCTTAATATCAATGTAATAACCTTTAAGTTTATGTATTACGCTAATGGAGGCTAATCTTCGTTTTAATGTGCTTACTTTTGAATTAGAGGAAAGTTGAGTTATATAAAATGATACTGTCTTGGGATCAGATGGCAATGACTTTAAATTATTCTTTTTGCAAAAATCAACAAAGTTGGTAAAATCAGACTTGTAAGCTCTTATTGTATTTACTGATTTAGATGATCTAATGTTATCTAACGTTTCTAATTCTATAGAACCAAGATCTTTAACTATATTTGACATAAATTTCCGATAACCATTAATTATCGGAATTAATTAATACAACCATAAATTGATGTCAATATCTAACAAAACGTTTATTTATCATTATAATGCTTCTAAAATTCGATAACTTTGAACTTAAGATTAATCTAGATAACTCTGAAACAGCGCTCAAATTAGCTAAATTAAGCTCATTTAAAGCCCAAATAAACACTTGGGGCGAAGAGATATACTTCGAGACCAATAATCTAGGAATTAAACCAGATAAAAACGCTAGAGATATAGTCACTTTTGGTGAAGTTGCCTATTGGTGCGAAGGCAATTCAATAGCAATTGGCTTTGGGAAAACGCCAGTTTCCATTGATAATGAGATAAGGCTAGTCTCAAAAGTCAATGTTTTCGCTACTTTTAGCACATCTACAAAAGTACTTAATAATCTCAAAAAGCTAAGTAATAATGACAAGTTAAGTATAATAATTTAAAACTTTAAGTTTAATATAAAAACTATATAAAACATATACTTATCTATCATACTTAATGTAATACTTAATTATATAGTAATTATAATATAAATATTATAAATAATTAATATTAAGCCGATAAAACACCTATTTATAATCTTTAATAATACTTTTTAAACCTCTCCTCTTTACGCCAACCCTGCGAAGTTCCGAGTCTTCCCTTATTGATGGGCTCAAAAGGATTGCACCAATAAACAAGACGACTGTAATCCTTTCGATAAGGCTCTGCCGTCTTAAACACGAAAAGTTCTTTAGTTTTCTCTATAGGTTTTTTAATAGCAGATTCTTTAACAATAATTGGAACAACTGTCTCTTCTACTTTTTCAACCTCTGCCTTTGGTTCATAAAGGTTAATAAGCTCAAGTAGTTGTTCCCTTTTATCTTTATCCTTTGTTTTCTTAAGTTGCTCCTTATAACCTTTGAGGATCCTTTCTTCTATCTTGTTGATTTTATTATCTATTATTGGGTTCGTTTCCCCAAAAAAGCACCCTTTATAGAAATCATCTTTATTAGAAAAAGAGTTAAATAGTCTTTTTTCTCTTTCATTAAAATATTCATTTTTCATATGATCTCCTTAATTAATTTTTTGATTTTTATTTGAGTTCCGTCTTGCAAAGTAAATATCAATTAATTTTTGACGACAAACTAATGTTCGAATGTACATCGTATTTAGTTTAATATTTGCATTCTCTTCTTTGCAGTCCCTTCTAAAAGAAAGTCCCTGAAGTTCTGGAATTTGATCTAATTCCTTTGCTACATCTTCAAAATCAGATCTTTTCAGTAAATTAACGCCAATATTATTACTACTGGTTTTAATTTGCTGAATAATATCTTGATTAAAAAGACCAGTTTCTACAACAGAAAATCTTCTTAATTTCCAACCAAGGGTAATAATTTGAATACAATCATCAACCTCGATTGCATCTTTAGGATCAAACATTTTAGTTTGTAATACCTTATATTCATTAAATTCTTTAGTATCCTCACCAATAATCAAATGACGCCTAGCTTCAAGTCCATGTTTTAATGAATTACGTGAAGATCTAAATTTTCCAGCAGAACTTTTAGGTCCTGTTGAAAGTTTTGCATTTTTTCTATTAGCTTCTATTCTTTTAATAGAAACTACATTTGTTTTTTCTTTTGTCATCTTAACTCCTCTTTATTTTTTGGTTTATTATAAGAGGATTTTAACAAAAAAATAATACCAAGGCATTTGCCTGTATCGATCTGTGCAGTCTACCCTATCATACCCGCTTGTTTATTAATTTCTTTAGGAAAGCGTTTGTATAAATTTTCATATTTTTGTCTGATAGATTTGTAAAAATCAGGGTCATTTTTCCACTGCTTCTTAATTATATGATTTTTTTTAAATAAATCTAAATCAGCACGAATTGCATAATGAGTATCCTGCTCACCTTCTCTTCTTCTGACTAAATTTCCGTGAACGTCTCGTAAGTGTTTACCTAACTTTATTTGAATTAAATTTTTTCTAATTACAGAAAATATCAATATTTCTTTAAATTCGGGTTGTTTATGGTGCTTTGTTTTCCAAAGAATGTCACAAACATCAAACCAACTATACCCTAACTTTTCTGCAAGTATCCTAACACCGCCCCACCCTGAATATTCTTGCTTCATATAATATTAATTACTGTACTATAAGTCATCAAAAAGTGTATAAATTTTAATATTTTAACTCTTAATAATAAAATGAAAAAAATAACACTCAACATTTTTTTTTCCTTCAGTTTTTTAATTTTAATACAAAATCAAAGCTTTGCTCAGAATATTTTTGATGAACTTAAAAAAGCAACAGATCAAATTCAAAAAGATTTAGAAAAATCAGACACAAAACAAAAACCTGCCTCTACAACAACACCTGTACCTAAGACACCCGTAGCAACACCAGGACCAGCACCTAAGGCACCAGTGGCGGCACCAGTGGAGGCACCAGCGACCAAGGCACCCATCACTAGCGTAGAACTCGCAAATTTCAAAAGTTCTTTCCCAAAATGTGAAGGTTCTGACCCAAAGATTTTTAATAAATGTTATACAGAAATATCTTATACACAAGGCTTGTATGTTGGTGAATGGAAAAGTGGAATGTGGAATGGAAAGGGAATTTATAAACGTAACGATGGAGCAAAATTTGAAGGAGAGTTCAAAGATGGCAAAAAACATGGTAAGTTTTTAATGAATTATGCAAATGGAGATAAATTTGCAGGGGAATTCAAAGATGATAAGCAAAATGGAAAAGGAATTTACAATTGGGTAAATGGAGATAAATTTGAAGGTGAATATAAAGATGATAACCGAAATGGAAAAGGAATTTTCTCTACGAAAGACGGAGGCAAAACTTCAGGTGCTTGGTTAGATGGTCAAATGACCGGTAAATTTTTAATTACTTATGCAAATGGAGATAAATTCGAAGGCGAATACAAAAATAATAAACGTAATGGAAAAGGAACTTTTTCTTCAAGAGATGGATCTTCAGGATACGTAGGTGAATACAAAAACGGCGAGCGCAACGGTTATGGAGTTGAAAAGAGAAGTGACGGAGCAAAATATGATGGTCCATGGAAAGATGGTAATCCACATGGCAAGGGAGTAATGACTAGTCCTGCGGGTCTAAAACTGACAGTTATTTATGATAACGGTAATATAACTCAAATGCTAAAATAATTTGAATTTATAAATTGAACATGAAACAATAACTTTGTATGGAAAAAAATAAAATAGATCCAGTTAGTTTGACGGTTTATGGAAGTGCAGCTGTTGCAGTAATTTCTTTTATTTTGCCATGGATAGATGTAGGTATGATGGGTTCTGCAAACGGTTTTGAGACCATTATGTTCTTGCTAATAATTTTTTGGGTGCCAGCGATTTATACTACGGTCACTAAAAATTTAGTCGGCGCAAAAACTCAAAATGAAGTTAAATTATTTTTAAATACTGGAGGGGGAGTTTGTGCTTTAATTGGTGCAATTTTGTTTATCTTTATTAAAGCTCGTATAAGCACTCCATTTGGAAGTGGTTATTTTGCAGGCGCTGGTGTTTATCTTTTCTTATTAACTGCAGTTGCATTAACTTTTTCAAATTATTTACTCTTCAAAAGACATAATTAGTTTTTTATATTCGATTTTGAACAACTTTTTACAAAAGTTAATTGTATTTTTTTTTACCATTGAAATTATTATCCTCTGAACTAGATGAAAATAATTATAAAATCTTAGTAAATATTTTTCTTAAAAGAAATTTATCAATATAATGAATCAAAAAATACTTAGTAAAGTTGTTTAAAAGAAATAATTTTTAGTTTAAATTAATTAATGTCCTACATTTTAAGTAATTTAAAAGATAATGAAAAATTAGCCTTTAAAAGTTCTCAAAGTATTAAGTCACTTTTCTTCTGGTCATTCATATTCGGTTTTATTGGATTAGTATTGGTTTTGTTAAAAGGTTTTGTAATCATTATGGGGGTTTCTCCAACGGGTTATAATTTATATTTAATTTATTGGTCAGTTCTTCTTTTTTTTGTAATTAAAAACTTAATTACTTATTTTACAACTGAGTATGGAATTACAAATTCAAGGGTTATATCTAAACAGGGTCTAATTAGACGGGATATAGAAGAAATAAATCTTTCCTCAATTGAGTCTATTAATGTAAATCAAAGTATAATTGGAAGAATACTAAACTATGGCACCATCATCATTTCTGGTCGAGGTACTTCGAAAGTAACATTTAAAGATATTGACAATGTAGTAGAAGTTAGAAAATTAATTAAAAATACTTAATGAAAATTTTAAAATGTCAAAAAAAATTATTTTTTTTATTACTATAGTTATTCAAATTTTTTTTACTAAAATTTCCTATGCTCAATTTACTAATCCTTTAGATTCCATCTTTAATGAAATAGGCAAAGGAATAGGCAATGTTACCAAATCTATAATTGAAGGAGTTCAAAAATCTGATGATAAAAATGTTGATATTAAAAATGAGAATAAAGAAATAGAAACTAAGGAGATTGAAAAATCAGTTACAACAAAAAGTGCTGAAAAAAAGGTAGATAAAAAAGAATACAAGCCACAATGTGATAATCCTAAAATGGCTGAACTCCTAAAACAAAGTGCAAATGATAAAAAATCATTAAAAGAAAATTCTCAAGTAGATAAAAATATTTCATCTTCATTAAAAAAAAGACCTCCAGATTTGCCAGGTGAAATTACCAATGAACAATGGGAAAATTTAATAAGTACGGCAATACAAAGAAATGCAAGCTTCATATCTATTTCAAAAAATTCTTTCACAAATAAATTTCACTACAGTCTAGCTAATAACTTAAACCAAGCTCATGAAAACAGTTTATTGGTATGCGCAAGATCAGGTAGAGGTGAAGGTTGTGAAGTTGTTTTTGATTTTTCCATGTTAGAAGCAAATGCTAGTTCTACAAATGCCTCCATGCAAAATACTAGATTTAATCAGAATTTTAATCAAACTTACTCAAGAGATCCTTTGCTTAATAAATTTTTTGAATCCTATAACCTTTATGCACAATCCACTGCTATTCTTATGGAGGCATACGGCAAAGATCAAGAAGCTGCAATAATTAGACAAAGTATTATTGACTCTAAAAATCCTAATAAAGCTGATCATGAAAAATTTTCAAATACTCTGACCGTTGTGTCTGAAAAAGGTAATAATTTAAAAGATTTAATTTATTGTAGAACAGAGCCTCTATCTGCGGATTCTAAAAAAAAATATGAAGAGGCAATCCCATACGCTGTAAAGGCCGTACTAACTTCTGTCGAATTAAAATTCATGATTGGTGCAACGGCCAAAAATTTAAAACAAGCCGCGCAAGGCGATCCATTGGCAGCTGGATTGACGGCTTTAGTATATGCGAGTTACGCCCCTCAAGTTATCGAATATCTAAGTAGCATTGGAAACACTTTTAGTTTTATTTTAACTGGTGCTAAAGCAAACAACATAGAAGGATCACCAAAACTTCAGTCGACTTTAAAAGATCTATAAAATAAAACATTAATATTATGATAAGACTAATATTATTTCTCTTAATATTTCTTTTTCCAACAAATCTTTTTGCAAAAAAAATTGAAGTTAATTATGCAGGATTTTCATATTTAGGAAATAATGAAAGCCAATTTTCTGGCATGCCATTAACAACACTGTTAACTAAAGAAAAAAAAGGCAATCAAAATACAGTAGATTTTGCAATTACTGATAAATTAAAAAAAACCAATCCGAAAAACTTTAATATAAATTTTTCTTTAGCTGACCTTGAAAAAGGAAATAACATTATGATGTCTATCGGAATTTCTAAAGAAATTTTTAGTGAGGAATATAATTCTTATACAAAAGCCTATAACAATAGTATTGGCTTATTCTTGCAAATTTATTTCTATGATTTTAAAGAAAAAAAACTTATTGCAGCTGTACCTATCTATGGAGAGGTTAACTTTATTTCTGAAAAAAAAGCTGACAATAATATAAAACTTAAAAATCTTAGAGACTTTTATGAGGATCAATTAATAGGTGAAAATGGAGAGAAAATTGGAATTACCCAAAAAATAAAAGAGGTAATTGAAAATTTTGAATTAAAAGAAAAATATAGAAATAGAATTGGTGTTACAAAAGTAGATTTAGAAGAACGAGCGAAATCTGAAATACCAAGTAATATAAATCTTGATGAACTTAAGAATGAAACTGCTCAATCCCTTTCATCTAAACTCTCTTTACATCAAGGTGTTTCTATCGTTCCGTTTATTGAAGGAGTTGCAATTGGTGGAACTATGAAAGCTAGAATTGTACAAAGTTCAGAAATTTATAACATTTCTCTTCCAAAACCTGATTTTTTTATAGAATTAGGAATAAGTAATTTTAGAAAAGGCATTGCAGAAACATCCGACGTTTCTGATATCTGGCAATATGGCAGTGCAATTAATATTAAAATTTATGAGCCTGATTTAAATAAAATATATCTTAATGATCGATTAATAAGAGTTACTAATGTAAAAAGGGCAAAAGGTACTGAAGTAAATCACTGGGGCAAATTCTACTATAATAACCAAATTCTTTTAGAAGAACTTGCCATTAACATATCAAAGCAGGATAGAAATTGGATTTCAGCCTCCTCTGAAAAAAGAGAATTTTCAGATCAGCTTAATGAGGTAAATAAACTACTAGAAAAAGTTAGATAATTTAAATTTTTTTAAAATTTAGTTTTGTTGATTTAATAAAGAAATCATTTGCTCGCCAGCTTTTTTTGCAGCTGCTGCTATGGCATTATTTTTTGCTTGAGCATAAGTAGTTCCCTCTCCTTTTGCTGAAAGTGAAGGAATTGGAGCTTCAGTTGTTTTTTCTTGTATATCCTCTACTACAGCTCTAGTTAAAACAACATTAACCACAACGTTGCCTGAAGATTTGTCGATCTCCTCCTCTCCAATATCAAAAACTCCTGTTAGATAATATTTACCTTTTCCATTCGCTAGAACATCTAAAATCTGATTTGTAGTTTCTGCAGATAACGTTTCGTTTGTACTATATTCTGACATCACTTTTCTTGATAGAGCCTCTAAACCTTTAGTTCTATTTGCAGCTTGAAGACGATACCCGGCCCCAACCATGACCGAAGTTAGACCTGACTCTGCGGGAAGGGTGTCTCCATCTGAAACTCTGTATGTATACCTCGTTGTAGATCTAACAATATTACCTCCAGCAACATTTTTATTTGTCTTTGTCGTCTCGCTGCTAATAGCTATATCTCCTTCTTTAATAGCTTCACTTTGATTAATATCTTTAGTCTTTGTCTCTGTACCCACTTTAGTTACTCTGTCGTCTTTCTTTGTAGCTGTATCAATGTATCTTGAATAAAAATGGTGAACAATTATGGGTCTATCTCCTTTGGCAGTTTGTCTTATAGAGCTACCTTTGCTTAATAAAACCCCAACTCCACTTACGTCAATTTTAGCTTTTACTTTTACTGAATATCTTCTTTTATCTTTGTCATCAACTTCATCAACTATATTTTGACAATCAACTAAATTTTCTAAATCTTTTTCTATTGTCGCTTTCAATCTTTCATAATTTTCTCTTTGAATGACATCAAAACTTTTTACATATTGATCAAAAGCATTCTTGCACGCTTTCTTCAATGCCTTTTCTACAATTAAAGTTTTATCAGTGAAAAATCCTTCTTTTGAATAATCTTCGACTCCAACCCCAACTTCCTCACGTTGTTGTGCATTTACATCTAATTTAAACAAGAAAAAGAATGATAAAATTAAAAGTATAAAAGTAGTTTTTTTTATTGAATTATTATTCATATTCATTTCTCTAGTTTTAAATTAAAACTCCTCACTTAATTTTTTGTTTCTTTCTAATCGCGTCATTTCAATTTGTTGCACTTTTTCTTTAAATTTATTTTTTTCATAAGATGCTACTTCAATTTTGTTACTAGTCCCATAATATTTATTTAAATTTTTGTTTTTTTCTAAAGAGCTTTGATTTTGCTTTTCTCTAACTGGAACTGCAACTAAATCTTTAGTTTGATCTTTAGATTGAGAATAAAGGTTTCTTTGACCTATATTTTTTTCTTTATTTGAGTATTCATAAACTTTAATTTTACTTGAATTTACAGTTTCAATTTTTTTAGCATTTAGGGGTTTTTTAGTTTCATTTTTTGCAAGTAATTTCTCATCTTTTTTTACAGTAATTTTTTGTCTTTTAAGTTCATCTTCATTAACTTGCTTAGTATTTTCAAAATTTTTAATAATTCCATCAAGTTTGGCTAATGCTATTTCGTATGTACTCTTATTATTATCTATGTTGTTTTGGGCTGTAATAACTTCTTCATGTTTTTTAAGTTTTGATTTTAAAAAATCAATTCCAAGTTCAATGTCTTCTTTTTTTTGAATGCTATTTCCTTCCTCTTTAAATAACTTTTCTAAATACTTTTCGGCTAATTCGTCTTTTTCTAAGAGTTTTGGTTGAGGATCATATAAAATTTTTGAACCTACTTTATTATCCAAAAAGCTGTGTGTTACTAACCCATATGCAATGGTTGAGATAAAAAATAATGCAGAGAATTTATAAATGCTTTTCATATTAATTGTTAATCCTATATTTTTTTACATGTCGTCTTCAAGCTTTTTCTTTCTCTCTTTTCTTTGTGTTTCAATTTTTTCCTTAGTTTCTTTAAAAACGGCTTCTTCCGCTGCTTTTGCATCTACTTTGGTCGGTCTTAAAATATATTTTCCTGGTGTAAAATTTGCTGAAAAATCAATTCCTTTTTCAGTGGATCTTGCTTTTGACATATTACTTGAAACACTTGTAATTTGAACTTTTCCACGAGGTGACTCTATATTACCAATAGCCTCTTTTGTATAACTGTCATAAATTTTATCACCCTTTTCAAAAACTTCGTAAACATCTCCAGTTTTAAATTGTTTGCCGCCCTGTCCAAGATATAAGTCTTGACCATCTATTTTTTCAACTAACACTGGATATATAGAAAATAAAACCTCTTCGCCCATATTTTTTGCAACTCTTAATGCTATCTCTGACATTGCCTCGTTTGGACCGCCTTTAGAACTTATTTTAAGTTTTATAGTATCACTATTGCTTATTTGTTTTGTAGTCACATCTAATACTCTATAATTTAAATTTAGTGTTGCACTTTCTCTTGTTATTTTCGTACTATCGTCTGTTAAAACCTTCGTAACAGTTTTTTCAGTTTTAAAATCCTCAACCGATCCAACTATAATAAAGTCTGCAGAGATTTCGTTGCCAATTTTTGCCATTTCAATGGCTGGAGCACTCCCGTCTAAGATTTTTGATTTTTCTTTAGCAACTTCCTCTAAATAACTTCTATCAAGAATTGCAAATTTTCTTGTTTGCACAAAATAATTATTAACTTCTTGGTTTATTAACCTTTGTAATTTTTCTTTATCTCCCTGCGCATTAAAAATTTTAAATGGAAAAACAGCAATCCTTACTCTGCTAGCTTCAGGTGGTAACTCGTAAGATGCCACTTCTGCTTTAATTTTAACCTCAATCCAACCCTGTTCATTTTTTTTTTTTTCTAATATCTGATAAGTTTTTATTCCACCCTTTGTCTCGTCTACTAATTTTTTTATATAGGATTGGGTATACTGGGGACTTTCGTCGGAGGATGTTTTTTTATCTTTCGTCTCATTAGTTTTTTCTGGTTGACCTTTAATAATTCGTGCAAGATTCTCTAAAGTTTTTCCAACTATTTCTATACGAGCTGTTTCGGCTTCTCTATCCTTGTTTTCCTTTTGTCTTTGATAAAACTTATCTGGTATTGCCTCTCCGCCCATAATTTTAATAATAGTTTGGGTCTGGATATTCTTTCCATTTACACTTGATATAGCCTCAGCAAGAGCATTGTTCACCGCTTCCTCTTGCGACTGTCCGATTCCTGTAACGAAGACTTCTTTAAAAATTATTTTTCCTTGTGAAAAAGAATAATTAATTAAAGTAAAATAAAATAATAAGGCTAGGCTAGTGTATCTTATTAAAATTTTTCCCAGCCTTATCATATTAAATTTAATTTAAAATATTAATTTAATCAAAATTTACCTAAAGATGATTTTAACTCTTTAGTATCAATATTGTTTGCCTCAGCGCCTGTAACTATAAGTTTTGTAACAGTAACAATTGTTGAAATATAGTTAGGAATCTCGGGTATAGTTTTTGATAAGGCACCAAGATCTTGAGTGGCCTGCAAAGGGTTAGCTTGTATTCCAGAAACCATTTGTTGGGTCTTAGGTCTTAATTCTATAGTTCCTAAAAGACCTTTTACAGCGGGTGGAATTGCTTTCGCATATTTCTCTTTAGCTCCAACATCTAATTTAAGTGCCCCCACTTTAAGTTTTGCCTCAATGCCTTTAGAAGCTTCAGAAGTAGCTTTAATAGAATTAGAAATTCTGTCAGCTTCGCTTGTATTAGTATTTTTTGAGTCTTTTAATGCTTGCTGTATTTTTTTTGACTCAGCATCTAGACCTAGTGATTGAGATAATAAATCTAAAGCTTGTGCATAATTATCAAATGAAACAAAAAAGGTTTTAACTAATTCATTTTTTCCAGCTTTAAGATCAACAGCAGAAGAACTTTTGCTGCCTCCCATGCCTGGTATTCCTGGGACTCCTGGTATTTGAGCACCGACAGAAAATCCAAAAGTTAAAAATAAGACTGTTACAAAGTATTTTATATATTTATTTATCATTTTTTTTTTTATTTAATAGTTAATTTTAATTTGGTTCTAAAATTTATCTTTTAACTTTTTTAGCTTTTCCAAATTATCTGAATTTAACTCTGAAGCTCCTCCAGATGCGGCTGCTTTTATTCCTCTTTTGATTAAGTCTTTGCCTTCATCTGTTTGTGCAAATGCTAAACCTTTTTTTGCAAGAGATTTTACATTTTTATTTTTAGCTAACTTATTCAAGCTTTTTTTAAATTTATCAAACATTTAGCTCCTTTCATCGATGTTTATTATTTTGCTTTTACTATTTGTGACCTTAACTATGCCTTTTATCTTAATACAAAACAATAATAAAGATTTAGGTGTATTAATAGATAATATACATAAATTTCATAACAATTGGTAGTTTATAAACTAATAAATAAAAATTGTGGAAGATTATTCTATTTTTTTATATTTAAAATATTAGCTGAAACTAATAATACACAAAAATATATGAAACCGATCCTAAGGCTAGAGAGAACTATAATAAAGTAAGACCAGGATTTATAGCAACGTATGAGTCTTTACTCTATGACAGAAGAACAGTCTTGGTTGCCTATCTTAAATCTCCTTGCGGTGTCAACGGTTAAACTATTTTTTTCTTAATTTTATTTCAACTCTCCTACTGCACCAACTGAAATTATAAATTTCATAGCATCTTCAAAGTTCATATTTAAGAAAATTATATCTTTTTTAGGAACTAAAATTAAAAATCCACTGGTTGGATTTGGAGTACCGGGTATAAAAACACTAGTTAAATTCTCACTG
>Ga0247832_1006528_pt1 | contig 12735 bp, 6 predicted proteins | sample LaCruzMarch2015__10_FD_192407 | JGI IMG/M metagenome (GOLD analysis project Ga0247832, IMG submission 192407) | Freshwater microbial communities from meromictic Lake La Cruz, Castile-La Mancha, Spain - LaCruzMarch2015_4m | ecosystem: Environmental > Aquatic > Freshwater > Lake | place: Spain... | reverse complement strand
ACAGTATGTTATTGCATATCAAATTAATGGCGTTGCGTCTTTCCATTCGTCCACGACGCTGCTGCTGCTGCCGTCGTCACATAATAATAACGACGACGACGACGACGACAACAATAACGACTCTACTATTTCTTCTGCATCAGGAGTAAAGACGTTGGAAATCGTATTCAAGTATGGGAGTACACTCCATACACGATATCCGCCACCGACTTCTACTACCACAATTTACGACTCCAACTCTAACGACAACGATAATAATATCAACGGGGCAGGCGAAGTGGATGTAGTTATACAACGTCCCATCTTATATTCGGCGTCTGCATCCCTAGTCGAGAAATATGGCGATGATGATGATGATGAAGAGAAGAAGAAGACGATGACACGACGACGACGACGGCAGCAACGAGTCGATTATTCATTTCGTAATACGAAGGCGGCAACGTCCACAACGCCCACGACGATAATGTATCCTCGTTACTCATTCCCGCTCGTTATTTCAATCGCGGCGGGCACGGACGATCACTATTGGTTGGTCGCTACCGTGTCCACGACATTGGCGGCCATCGGCGGTCTATTGGTCTTACGAGGCTTGGATTCGATTAGCATTTGGTAAAAAAATTGAAACGAAAGGGCTGCGCGGAATTTTAACGGAAAATTTTTATTAGCGCGTGCGCAAAAACGCGGTTCGCTTTTGAGCCCCGATGAGAGAAGAATGCCGTCAATACTATCGATGAAACGATCATGGGCCGAGTTGGACGGCAATGTTAGGTTGCTGTACATATTTACGCTGACGTATTATGCAACGGTTGGTATTCTCAAAGAGCATCTACTTTCGGGTTTCGTCTACGTGCTAACACAAAGTAATGTAAGTGTCGGTATATTAAAAGGAATCACGGGACTCTTCCAAGCAGCCTTCGTCCTGCCATCGGGCTATGTTAGCGATAAGTTTCGAAGAGATGTTGTATTGAGGGCAGCTGGCATTGTGGGACTCATTTGCTGTGTCATAAGTATAGGCGGATTTGTCTTTGAGAGTCTTAATCTCATCTTCGTGGCATTTGCTGGATGGGGAATATTTCATGCCATACATGGCCCCGCGTCCGAGGCGCTCTTTGCGGACTGCTTCCCACAAGGTCAACGCTCCCTTCCGTGCACAATAAAATACGTTTTGATGCAGTTGGCGTTGATTCTTGGCCCGTTACTCAGCATTGCGATACTCACTATTAATGGGGATCATTGGGAGTTGGCAGACTTGAAGGTTGTGTTGATATTCGGTGCCATATTGTGTGCAGCCTCGTTGTCATCTCTTTTCCTTTTCAAGGAACAAAAGCAGCTACAGACGTCGACGGAGAATACAACGCTTACACTCGGAGAAGGAGATATTTCGGATTTCGATGACGCAACTTGCCTCGGTCTGCGACGAAAGCATGTTCCATACCTCGTGATACTATCAGAGTTTATCATCAGCAATGGAGCTGGGATGACGATCTCCTTTTTTCCCATCTTCTTCTTTCAGGAGTACGGGCTTACGCCGGCAGAAGTTGCTACAGTTTTCATAGCAACATCCATCCTTGTTGTTATTCTATCCTTGGCGTGTCAGAATTTGTCAAGTTGTCTCTGTTCAAGGATGCAGATTATCGTCTTGACAAAATTCGTCGCCACATGCTGCTTGGTTTGGATGTCATTCGCGAAGCCATTGTGGCTTCAGGTTCTCTTGTTTATCACGAGGGGTGGCACCATGCGAGCGACTGTGGGGATACGAAAATCTATCCTAATGGACCATGTCACAAGAAAAAAGAGAGGTCGTTGGAACAGCTTTGAATCTCTTATCGCATGTATGTCCTCTGCTTCTTCCGTGGTGGGTGGATACTTGGTCGATGCTTACAGCTACAGGTTTTGCTTCCGAATTACGGCTGCTTTTTATGCAGTTGCAGTTTTGGTCGACTTATTGCTTCTAACAGTTGTACGAGACAACTATACGCCGAAGCAAGAGTGGATTTTGAAAGAGAAAGATAAAAGTGCAGCTGAATCATTGGGTCGTCCAGCATTGGTTGAGAAACTGCCGACGGTATCGATCCAACGATTAGTCTAATTGGCGCGTGAGATTAAACGATGTCACATGGTCACCCACGGCCGCGTGGATGATAAGACGCTCCAGGCGACGTTTCGCGGACATACTAATTTCTTTTTTTTCGGTTGTTGGTTTAAGCCACAATGAATAAGATGAAACTGTCAAATTGTGGGTTATACGATGCAGAGAATGCGTAGGACATTGCCGCACATTCGAATCCCGTTACGGGTATAGACTGTCTTACTTACATACAACTTTTCGTAGGGCAACGTAATGACCACTATATTGGTATTGACTAACACTAACAACGACAGCAGCAGCAACAACGACGATATTCACGTGGCGATGCCGCGAATATCGTACATACCTCCACGTCTTCTTCGTCGTATAACCCGATTGATGATAATTCGTCGTATTCATCATTGATAACGATTGAAACTAACACAAGCAGTAGTGAGGTTACACTGGTTCAAAGATGGAGGTAGTCGAGGGTGGTGGTGTTGCTGGGAATTTTGACTCCATCATGTCAATGGTATTGTTCACGTATTTAATTGTCATTAGTCAATTGACATTAAACTGTGTTAGTGTTAAGGAAGATCTGTCCTAAATAAATAGACATGATGCATCACATCTTTATCCACCCCTTGCTACTATTTGAATCCCCCACATCACCTCCTAAGACCAGAGGTTTGAAGCACAATTTAATAATTTGCCCTTTATCTAGACCGTGATGCATCCCTTGCCCTCTTTCCCTGTCTCTTATTACCCCCGCCTCCACCCCCACTCTTATTCTTCTTACCCCCAGTTTGACTTTTCTGTCCCATCCCCCCAAACCCTCCACGGGGTTTAAATCCACTCATATCATTCAATGTGGCCTTATCATTCTGTTTAAACCGTCCCACCTTACCTTTGCCACCAAAACCATATTTCTTATTTGAATTCTCCCGCTTATACTTATTACCACCACCACCCCCCATCCCACGTAATCGATCATCATCATCATCACGATCATGCACTCGTCCCCCTAGCCCCGACCGTCCACGTTCGGCACTCTTCTTCCAATCGTCAAGATTAGACATGTGTGCCTTCTTAACCTTTGCCTTCTCTGACAGTCGGTGTGCATGACGCTCCTTGGCCATAACAGTTTGTTCCTTGTTCGACTTACGACGTTCGACCGCATCCATTTTCTTCGTTTCATATATTAATCGATCTTTAATCTTGGCCATGTGATCATCACTCTTGACCATTTCAGCAAAAAAGTCCGTAGGGCGTGCAAAAGGTATGTTTGCCGTGGCGCATAGTGCACGTGCCAATGTTACGGATTCTAAAGCGGTATCATAAAATGCCACCTCGCGCTTCAGATCATCGTGTACATCTACAACTGTAATTGACTCTTCCTCGTCACCACTGTCCTTCTCATTGTTATTCACAATTTTATCATCATTTAGTTTTCGTTTCTTCTTCATGGTTCCGGTGGTGGTAGATGTAGCAGTAGTAGTCGAAGGGATTCCGAATGGAAGAGGAGTTGGTGCAATGATGTCAAAAGTTTCAGCCCATGGCAATTTGCGATTAGCAGCATCGAGTGCCATTTGTAGAGCTAATGCTTGTGTGGTCTGAGCTTGTCTATGTTGCCGTACTGTCTCTTCTTCATTATCGTCGTCGTCGTCATCATCAGAAGATTGTGTATTATCTTCATCATCATCATCATCATCATTTGCGAACGGTGCATATGCAAACGGTACATCTGCAAATGTTGGATCCTGTGAAGATGCCAACAACTTTAATTGTTCAATCTCGTTGTCATCATCATCATCGTCGTCATCGTCATCTTTGGCTTCCTCCTCCGACGGTGAATCCATCCAATATTTCTTCTCTTTGTCATCCATATCCTCCTTCTCTTCATCCTCATCCTCTGACTCCTCCCCCGCCTCGAAGTCATCAACTTTGTCATTTTTATGCTCTTTCTTCGCATCCTTCTTGCTGCTCATCTCATTCAACAGTCCATCAAACTTTCCATCCTGTATCATCTTACGCAATGCCTTGGCTTGTGCATTCGCCTCATTTACTCCATCTTCATCACTCTCTTCCTCCTCGTCGTCCTCCTCGTCGGCGTGATCGTCGTCATCATCATCATCGTCAGAGTCGTCGTCGGACATGGCATCCAGAGCTTCTAATGTAAGCTTTGCATCGTTCACGTCATGTTGCTCGATATTATCCTCATCTTCAGCTGCATCTTCCTCGTCGTCATCTTCGTCACTATCACTGCCCTCCATGGCAAGTCTCATGGCCTCATCATCTTCACTTTCATCTTCGTCACTGTCAAAAGTGGGAGGAGGGGGGGTTATCTTATTCTTTTTCTTTGTAGAATTCTTTTTAATTTCATTCACCACTTCTTCTTCGAGCGGTGCATCCATGTATACTACAGCATTATTATCATCGTCCTCCCCCCTCTTGTTCTTCGTAGTTGGTGGTAATGATGTTGGTGAGGCATCAACATTGGTTGTCTTTTTTTCCAACGATCGACGTCCACGTCTTGCCGATCGTGATGTCGCATCCGCTGATGATGATGATGATGATGATGTCATGACAACATCACAGCCCTCTTCACGTAATGCCTTGTTCGTCTTACTGCTGCGTACTTTCTTCGGCGGCATGGCTTGGGTAGAATGTCTTCCCTTCATCAGATGGGAGGGGAGCCGAGCGGGGAAAATCATTGGTTGTGAGATCGAGCGGGAAGATATTCTTTTCTCTTCTCCCTCATTTATCTCAAACCCCGCGACCTGGGCTAAGAGACGCGGAAAGCTCTCTATTCCTTGTTGTTATAAGCAACGAACCATGGTCGATTCCTTCCTCGTCACGCTGATGTCAATCATGGCGACCGTTCACCTAACCACGGCTGCTGAACTAACGTGGGTGCCTAGTTCATCATACGATACATCGCTCAATGGCGCATTAGGCATTAGGTCGGCATCATCCAATAACTTTCGCGAATGAAACACATGGCTTTGTAATCGGTGGTTCAACCAAGACTATAGGGGCCGTAAATGATTTGCACATCTATGATGAGAAGTCGAACGTATGGACTGACAAATGCTCTGCTTTAGTAGGTCAGAACTTTCCACCCCGAACGTATAGTTATGGTGTCGTTCTGGACGAAGCGTATCACCCCAAGGCATACATGGGATTCGGATCAGATATATCGGGCAACCGATTAGCCGATTGGTGGGAGTTTGACATGATGACATTGCAATTCCGACAGCTGGCCACTTTTCCAGGAGCGGGACGACTGCACCCTTCCATGGTATCGGTGTATTCCGACAAAGAAAATGATTGGGAAATACATGTCGGATTGGGCAATGGATTTAATAACTTTAATGATTATTGGTCCTATTCCGTCAACAACGACCAATGGATACAGCTGCCAAACTTTCCATCGTCACAAAGACATCATCCATACTACTTTGGTTTGGGTGGTGTGAGTTACACTGGTTTTGGGCACAGTAGTAAGATTGAAAGAGATTTTTACAGTTTCAACGGAACGGCGTGGACGAAAGAGCCAGACTTTGAATCATACTCGATGAATAATGAAAACAATCTTGTCACTACTGAAGCACGAGTAGCTGGGACACAATTTTCTATCGTCCTGCCCATGAGAGGTAGCACTGATGGAGGAAGTGGTGAATTGTCGGGTACCATTGGGTTTGTGTTGAGTGGTGATGGAGATGATCACAGAGCAATAAATACTGGAGAATTTCATGCCTTTTACCCCAATGCAACAAAGAAATGGCGTACTCTGCCTCCTCATCCAGGTGTGTCACGTTGGGCTCCGGGATCGTTTGTAATGCGAGGGACGGCAAGGGTTACTTCACGAGTGGTTATGAACACACCACCGGCAAGCTCTATTCGGATGTTTGGACGATTGACCTGTCATCTCTGTTTACCAAACTCGTACCACCCACACAAAGTCCAACGTCCACAAAACGCCCATCAACCATCACTCGAAGTCCAACTTCCAAACGTCCATCAACTCACATCCCATCTTCCAAACGACCAACCACAACTCCCACCAAGGCCTCGAGTAAGTCTCAAACTAGGGTGCCAACTACTACGACGACGAAAAAACCTACAACTAAAACTCCCACGAGCAAACGTCCGACTAGGATTCCAAGTACAAAAAGGCCATCACGTTAAACCCCTCGTCTAAAATGAATTTTTTGTTACCCCAACGAAAATGGTCTTGTGAAGAAAATAACCATTATGGGAACTAAATATTGTCTGTGTCTGATTTTTAGGTTATTGTAATATATTTTAGTTGATACTTTGTTTGGTGATGGCAATATATTTAAGTTAGTAGGAAACGTTTGGATGGGTCCTTCTTAATTTACGTCTACATCTAAATTGAGAATATCATCTTGATCCCAGAACAACTGGTGTAATAAGGCGGAGCCCCTACGTCCCTCAGTTCCCACCCACCACATTTTTTTTCACCCACATCATGGTCGGGGCAGGGAGACGAATATAAGCGTCGTATGGTAAGGAAACTACTCGTACACGTCGTCACCCCGTCGTCGTTTTGTGGAGACAACATCATCATTAATTAGCACCACCAGGAACAATGAAACGAAAGCAACGCGAGCTACGAGCAGGCAGAAAGACAAAAGTTGTTGATGATGATGATGATGATGATGATGGATATACCAGTCCAAATAATATTCTCGTCACTAGCAACGCCAACGACAATAATGAAATGCAAACGACTCTCCTAGTTTACAATATATCCGAATTTCTAAAAACGAAACAAATCGCCAATGCATCTTTTCTCATCGACCACCTACGTCGTGATGGACCAATGGAGGATGGTCGTACCGTCGAAATCGACGATGATAATGCACGGCACTCGTCGATAACAAAAAAGGATATTGCTTCGATACTGTTACCATGGTGCGTTAGTCGACTACTGCGCTCAGAGCGCACAACAACACCTGCTGCCACTTGTGCGACTTCCGCTAATAGTCGTGGCGAAGCGAATAATGACGAGAATGAAGAGGAAGGCGTGCAACTATTAGCATGGGAGGGATTATCTACATGCTTGGACGTGCTATTGCCAAGGAGAAGTAATGATACTGATACTTCATTTGTTGTTCATACAGTTGATGAAACTGCAGCCTCAGGTAACGGTAGTATATTTACTACTACCACCAACGACAACAACAACAACAAAGGAGGAGATGATGATACTCCAAACAACATTGGTGAACGACGACTACTACTACCACCGCCAACTGCTACTAATTCATTATTATCACAAAGTGTACTATTACGATTGCTAACACTGGCAGTAAAAGTATCATTCTCCACCAACAACAACGATACAAGTAGTAGAAGTAGTAGTAAAAGTGATGAGAATCTACATATGGCAACATCGAATGCATACATTCATCTCATACAATTATATCATCCTACATTACATGTTGCATGTAAGACATTACTACCGCTAATTGACAATGTGCTCGTAAACTCTATCATTACTTACAACAGCAACAGCAACAACAACACCACCACCGAGAAAGAAGACATGAGATCACAACAACAAACTCGTATAATAATACCAAACTATTGTGCCAACATACTCTCATCGACACTTACTTTGATACTACAATCTACGGTAAGTATGTCGGAGTACTCGAATAATAAACGTACATTTACTCTCTTATCGTCGATGGATGTCTTGTCCATATTAGGACGATGGGCACTGATGTCATCATCATCCGTTGTTTGTCATGGTAAAAATGATGATGACGATGATGATGATGATATGACACCAACAATGACAAAAGTACTAGTAGAACAAATTATACAAGAGGGATTATTCTTCTCAAATGGGGGTAATGATCAACTACGACCATCAGCAGCAATGATGAGTAGTAGTAGTGGTGGGGATGTAATGGATGGTTTTCGTGAATGCTGCGGTATAGGTGCCACTTTCATTACAACAAAGGAAAATGTGAATGATGATGATGAGGATGAAATAAAGGGTACAAAGAAGACAAAGACGGATGTAATGAAGCAAAAGATCACAAAGACGAAGACGACGACAATTACCCGATATCAATCATCACTCTTTGATTCTATACGGGATATGATATTCCTTCCTCTCGAGACAACAGCAACAACAACTATGATGCGCAATGGAGAAGATAATATCATGGATGAGGACGATGGGCAAGCTACTATGACCTTACTCCCTTCTTCGTTTGTATTAATGACTACAAAAGCAACGTCAATTCTACTGCCAATGATTGTACGTGGCTTCTTTAAACGAGCTAAGGTGTCGTCATCGTCATATGGGTCGTCCTCCACCACCACTGCGACTAGTAGTATGATACTATCACCATCCAATGGAATACAATTCCGTTTTTGGTATCGTATCATATTACCCACGATAGAGAAGCTTGAATTATTGGTATCCAAAAAGGAGCAACCTTCTGATAGTGGTAGTATCTCACCATCACCATTATCATACCTGTCTGAAACGACGTCGTTAGTTTGTGCCGTATCAGATACACTGTCACTTGTGCTAAATTATGATATCTACTCTCCATCATATACTGATCCGAATGGTTTACACTTGTCATTTTTGGAACGTGTAACAAAGATTCTCCTATTGATTATTGGTGATGATATTATTCATATGAATATAGATCACAAGCACTACTACTATACTCTACTATCATCACTATTTGCATCCTACTATCATCTGTTATTACTTAATCATCGATTACTACATGATAAATTGGTTGATATTATCTCTTTTGCATGGTCATGTCTTATAGTATCGTCAGTATCATCATTGGACAGTAATAATAGTAAATTAATGAATACCCTGTCAACGACGATGAAAGTAAATGCCGATGGTCTACTTGCTGCAATCGTTAAAACATATCGCGAGCTACGTCAATTGGGATATTTTCTCACTTGCATTCGAAATGCCTACCACCAAGTAATAATCCATGATGAACAACAGGGGAATTATAATAATAGTATTGTCATACGTAAGCTCCTCGAACAACATTTATCGACATCATATCAAACTGATCTACCCTCTGGACAGCTCCCTGGAGTATGGGAATTCTTTGATGAATGGATTATGGAAACTACTGTGAAATTACTACTGAACAGCAATAATGATACAAAAGAGGTAGTAGTAGTATCGGAGCTATCACTTGCTGTTGAAATGTTCATTGTATTTATTAAGAATATACGTACCAATAAACAAAATTGTATACTACTTTGTTCTTTATGTGAACGGTCAATGTCAACGTCTGTATCCAAGCTAGTACGAAATGTTGACGAGTTGGGAGTTTCTCTTGTTGATCGGTTAGACAATGTCTATAATACGCAGCAGCAGCAGCAGCAGCGTATGGGCCTGGACTTGTGTGGTTGGTTGGTCGATCTACATACACGTAGCTGTTTTTGGATTGAAAATTCCGATAACGATGCTGACGACAATAGTATTCGAGAGAATGGTATCACTTTTCTTTTTTCAGGAACGCACGATGATAATAACTCTATCCTTGCATATTTGAGAAATGTGGTTGATACGACATTGTCAACAGAGAGATACAAACTTTGGAAGTCAGAGCAGTGGTTAGATGACTACTGGCGGTCGACAGCTATGACATCAGAGACGACTAGCATTTGTGACATCGAAGATGATGTATTCCCCCCACCGATGTTGTGTGGTGCATTGCAACGGTTGGCACTACATCGTGTCCATCAACTGCATTCAATGATATATTACTGCAACCTTAATGATAGTTTTGTTGATCATGATGACGATGACGAACTCCTACCAAGAATGAAAGAGGATGATTGTCAATATTCAAGTTTGCCCTTAGTAAACGAGGCTAAAATGCTTGTTGACTTTTCACTATTTATTGCGTCGTGTCCTCATTTGATGATGAGACAAACAAACCCAACAACTGATCAAGGAACAGCAATAATGAAAGTAATTGATCAGTCGTCTACGTTTGAGACACTTTGGGCTCCAGTTGCTCAATCGCTATTCATATGGACTAATTACAGTGATCCGTTCCATGCCGAAGTATTCTTGATTTGGTTCTTTACTGCACTGTGTCAAGGCAACACCCGGCCAGGGCTCTTACAAGTTGAAATGTCAATCGCCTTGACTCTTGCACGTGATTCCTCGTTTTACGATGTCAATGAAATCATGACACTATTTATAAAAGTTGGAATACAATTTGCAATCAGAAAATTTCTTGACAACATTGAGATGATCCCTCCTGCTGGTGCATCACGACAGTCGCGGTCCTCAAAGAGAGTCAAACCAGAGCATATCACATGCGATATAGCATTAAGTACTAGCTCGATATCCGAATTAATCCGAAAATCGGGCAAAATAAACCTTATTCCAGTCAATAATATCGATATGGTGTCGAGGATATTATCATTTTTGGCAAGTGCACCAGTAGAATACACATTATGCAGAGAAAATCTTGCATTGCTCGATTCTATCTTCGGTTTCGACATTCTAGCGTCACACATTGTCATTAATTTTTCAAAGGATGATGTTCAACGGCTTGAAAGACGAGTGCTGTTGGATATTGTTCGATCGAGCAAAATCATAATGTCCAACATACTGCCAAGAACACTGCTTTCATCTTCTGATTTGGATGCTCCCTGCGTGAAAAGTTTGGCGAGTCACATGATTAGAAACTGCCATATCTTAAGAGACAACGAGAATATGGTTTGCGCTGCATCTTGTAATGCAATAAGTGAATACCTTTCCATGTGTATTGATTATTACGAGAAGAATCCTAGTATGCTGGTGGAGCTGCTGACCCAGATGAATGCATTGATTCATGACTCTACATTTGACTTCTCGACCAAGGTATGTATTCTTAGAAGTGTCATCCGACAGATTAATATCTTCTGTCGCCAGCACTCCCCGTCAAAGAAGAATGCAGCAGACAATATCACTGCACCGCATGGATTATTCTTGCGTTTTGCTTTGGATTCTTTGAAACACTTACATTCCAGCGTAATCGAGCACTTATCATACGCAGATATTGACAAGGTAATCAGTGACAAGGTGTCTACAATGGCACTGCTTTTTGAAGCCGAAGCATTGTCACTTGCTGGAATTCTATCTGGATTTGGATATGTACCAGAAATAAACGAAAGTACAACTACGCTAAGGGCACAGGAGGTGTTTTCATTCATTACAGCTGGTAAACGAGCACATCGTAGTTTAGAGTTTATCAGTGCGTCGAATTATTTCATGTCGGTAATAGCCGCAACACCGGACTACTTTCTTCAAATCATATCACTGTCGGAATTATTGAAATATATTCTTGAAGCGTTGGCACAATCATATGTTATTGGTCAAGACACTCCTTTGTTAGATGCTTCCTTGTGCTCACTAATACGTGCATCGTCTGGACTTGAAACAATGGAATATGTAATATCGTATGTATTGAACAAGTCTTCAGAGAGTGGCGCTGCTGGGAATGATCCTACATTTATCACGAAGATATTTCATATACTAATCACATGCACGAACGGCCACGATCAGCAAAACTACATCGCAAATAAATGCAAGACATTTCTTTTGATTTCCATCAATCTTTTGCGACAAAATGGTCAATGTGCTGCTACTACGTCAAAGTTGGCTTCGAATGTGAAACTATTTTCCAAGACAATGACTACTTTAATATCAAAGAAGGAACTGTTTCTTATGAGTGGACGTGAGATTGCCTTAATTTGTTCAGAGATGAATCCTCTCTTTGTCCATGGTGTGCATGTTGCTCTTGATGACGCAAAGGACGAAACATTAATCTTCAGCTGTTGCTGTTCCGTTGTTGCATCATTGATTGCGCATTATCCAAAACAGCTTTACGGATGTCCAAACTGTTTGTTTAGTTTCCTGATGACGCTGTTGACACACATTCTTCGAACGAGTGTCAGGAAAGGTTTATCACGACAGGCTCTAGAGTATGCAAAGTGAGTCATACACATTTGTATTTGTTTTCAAGTACTGCTTACATGCTTTTTTACTGACCATCTAATCAATACAAATAACTTAGGATATGCGAGCTACTCATACCTCACAAAGATGTCTTTAAGAAGCATGTTGTTGGATTGATGTTACGTTACATTCGCGCTCTCAATGAAGGCATGAACGCGAGCACTAAGTCGAAGTTGATGCCCGCTATCTATGCACTGTTGGACATGTGCTCTGACTTCGAAACACGTCAGATCAATGCAATGATCGATATTCCAAGCAAAGCCTTGTTTGCACCAGTATATCAATCATATCGAAAGTATTTCCAGTATCATGGACAGTAATAAGGGTCATGCCTTACCGACGTTAATAATAGTACAGTACCATACCTACAAAATTTTTAAGCATACACAACATCATCGTGTTATCTAATTTATTTCAAGTTCATACGCACACACACACCCATCTCTACACAAAGTCTACACAGAATCGTGTACCTAGAGTACGACCCTCGCCTCCGGCAAACTCACAAAACTGGATTTTCTCCTCTCTCAATCAAGCAGGCTGTTACCAAGCCCATGGATCATATATCACCGTCGGACCACGACCACTTGATTGGGTACGATGATATCTATATATCTAA
>Ga0247832_1006523_pt1 | contig 12740 bp, 11 predicted proteins | sample LaCruzMarch2015__10_FD_192407 | JGI IMG/M metagenome (GOLD analysis project Ga0247832, IMG submission 192407) | Freshwater microbial communities from meromictic Lake La Cruz, Castile-La Mancha, Spain - LaCruzMarch2015_4m | ecosystem: Environmental > Aquatic > Freshwater > Lake | place: Spain... | reverse complement strand
TAGGTACGTTTTTCCAGACCTCCCGTACCCATATTGCTGTCCTTCTTGACGCCGCGTTGCTCCTAGGGCACGACGGAGACGTTCGTGAAGGCCGTCCTACCCACCCCCTTCATGACGGAAGTCATTTTGTCGTCGACGGCCGCCGCTACGTCGCCAAATCGCGTCATCCCTTACCCTACACACGCTTTGTGAGGGTGCAGAGCACTTGACTTCCATATATTACACTTGGAACGTGTCATCTTCTACCGCAATGAATAGGAATACACGTCCACCCATCCAAACTAGGAAATCCGACGCTCGGCTCCCTTCTGGAGGAGGTCGAGGCGACGGATATGACCAGCATACCCGTGAGTTTGCCCTTGATGCAGATCAGGATGGAATATCCAACGACGCTTTCTTCGAGGATCAGCGGCAACAAGGAAGATACCCTTGTAACAAATCTGTCAAACGTTGGCGAGATTTACGTCTTCAATTTGGACACGTTCGGGCCTGCAGGAGGACGGGGAATGCACGCGCTACCGTCCTACGAGATCACAACATCATACTACTTGCACTCTACCGTATGGCTTTCCCTAAAGCTACGGCTGCTGAGGTGAATGCCTTCTTATATAGGGCAAATTATGGGAATATGAATTTCCGATTCTTCTCTGCGTCGCAAATTTGTGAGGCTGAGAAGATTATTGGGCTTACTCGAAAGAGGGGGAGTACTACAGCATATCAGGCTCTTCGCCCCATTAACAGACAGAAGCGTTGGATGTTCTGGAACCTTCCATATCCGTATGGTATTGCAGATATTCGACGCCAGGACATGATTGACCTGGACGAGTGTGGTGTAGAGATGACAGATGCTGATCGGAGTCTTGGCAAAGCATATATAGGTCACCGAGTCAGTCAGCCTGGGCCATACTCCAAATCTACAAAGATCAATTTACTGCTGGCAATCTCTGGTGACGACATTAATCGTTGGAGATGGAGGGAAATGTGGACTGGCGAAGGCACAACTGGTACTCGTATGATCACGTTTATTCAAAGAATTATCAATGATATTGGACCTGGTACAGCTCAACGTCGATATTGTTTTACAATGGACAATCTAACGTAAGTTTTGTTGTGTGGTTAGTTGCTTATATTACACTTAATTCTCACGTTAGTTCAACTACAGCTCCCACCACAATGTTCAAATGGCAGCAATCATTTACGCTGCTGGACATAGGCTGGCGTTTCGTGCACCCTATTACCCTGTTGATGGTCCTATCGAATTTGTGTTCAATACAGTTCAGGGGATGCTGCGAATCAATATGGCTCAAATTACAGATGAGACAACCCTAACTCATCAATTGGTGGGGGCCATTAATGGAATCCCAACATTTGCACCATACTTTACCCATTGTGGCTTCTGGCGAACAACGTAAGACTTACTGTGTGATACGATACATTGAGGAGGAGGGAGGTGAGAGATTCATTGTTCTAGGTAAGGATTGAAATGAGGAAGACAGGGAATTTCGATTCATGTTGAATAATCATTAGTAATATTATATATATGTAACTATAACTTCCGTACCCCATCCTCTCCCACCTTAGTACGTATGCCCCCCCCCTTTACTAGTCAATGCCATCATCATCATCTCTCTTCCTCATATCATCTTCTTTTGTAACGTGATCTTCAAGCAGCAGCCTCACAACGTTTGTCTTCTCAGGAGTACGTAAGTCAGGATAGGTATTATCAACATCCTCAATGATTGTTTTCAACAGTGGGTCGTATTCTTTTTTCTTACTGCCGAGGGTCCTACCATACAATCGTGTGGCTCCGCTTTGCAGCATTTGTCCAGCTCTCACTTCTTCACCTGTCAACGGAACCTCTCGCTTGTTCATCTTAGTCTCAATTAAATCACGCATGTTTGATGTACGGATCTTTTTCATCAATGGAAGAGACTCCTCTGATTCAGGCTGTGAGAGTAGTATATCCGGCTGCTCGCCAGAAGATTTGCGCTTGCCAGTAGATTGTGCTACTGCTGCCCCTGCACTTCCACCACTGTAACCAACGCTATCTCCACTACCCCGCAATAGAATAGGATCATATACTCCTCTTTCCCACGATAGATCATTGGCCCCTCCTCCTCCTCCTCCTCCTCCTCCCCGCGATAGTGAAGAATTCTGTGGTGTCTGTGTGTCACTACCTCCCACTCCTCCTCTTCCACCCCCTCCTCCGTGTTGTCCCCGATCCCCACCGAACATTATTTCACTGAGGGAAGCGAACTGCTGTGTCTCAGAGATGAACCTTTCGTCGAGAGTTGTGTAGTCAATTTCCAAATTGCTCGTCCTACCAGGACCAAATTCTTGTGAAGGACCAGAATGTGAAGCACCATGAATACGATTGTTTGTTGCATGTTTGTTAGGCGGCTGAGTTATTACCCTTGTGTCAAGGTGATGGCCAGATGGGAGTCTCACGACAGTACTGCTCCCATAGTCTTGTTGCATTCGCCTGAGTGTCATACTATCAAGGCGATTGCTACCAGCACCAGACCTCACAATACCATCTGCAATCGACATGTTCATATGTTCTTCATATACCGAAGACTTGTCCCTTTTATTATTATTGACGGCTCCAATAGCATCCCATCCCATGTTAGCAATTGCAAACTGCTTAGATACCAAATTGGCTACTGCTGCTTGATCGTCAGTCGACTCTTGTGTATTAGCGACTTGCAGCAAACTATGACCAATCCGGGCTGTATCACTCGTGTTATAATACACGGCACAGGAACACTTGCAATACTCGCATGAACATACAGTTTTAGATCCCTCCTGGACCCAATCCATACGCACAGCAAAAGGATTAGTGGCAAGCAACATGGGGTCACTCATGTCAAAAGTAGGATCATCTTCTGGATCAAACATACGACAACGGATGGGGCAACTGCTTCCAACATCATCATTAGGATTGCCGCAAGAATTATTGATGCATGTGCATAATGACGTAGGCTGCCCCAATGTGCTCTTAGTAGGCTTTGAGGGGGCACGAGATAAAGTCTTGCCATCCACAACAGGGTATGGTGGGATCTGAACCGTTGTGCCAGGAGAAGAATTCTGCATCGCCTCATTTTTGGCCGCTTCATACTTAATCCATGCAGCAAGTCTTCTATCGTAGCCAGCTTGAGTTGCCCTATTCCTTTCCACGTGTCCATCATCCTCAATCGGGTGGATGATCGACATGTGGTGACAAACGACGCATTCATGGTTCTTTGGATCATTCGGTCTACGACGTATATCATAGGTAAGTCCCAACATCGTCGACAATCTCTTGAGAAATGAGAACCTGTTACTCTTGGAACCAGATATAGCGGCTGCTTTGCCAACCTGGGTATCAATAGTGGTCATGATATCAATGATATCTTTGTATAATGCTTGCGTTGGAGTGAGCTTTGAGCCAGAACTAATAATCTCCCTCGAATGGCGTGTCGTCCTGGCAGCATCTTGCCGCGCCCGATGCAAATCCACCAGCCCTGAGTTAATGGCATCCACAATCGGATATATATCCACAAACCAATGAGCAAGCGAATCATTTGACATGCTCTTGATTTTATTCTTACTCGAAATTGTCTCAAAGTTAGCGTTGAACTTCACTTCCAAACTGAGGTTGCCAACAGGATCAACTGTCATTATATCGGCTTCAATTTCTTCCGTATGATCGAATACCCGAATGGCTAGTGTCTTCTTATCTGACAACTTGAACTTATTATCCCTCTTTGTGGATGTTAGTACTTCGATGCGACATTTCTTACGCTCGGCGTCATCCCCCATAAAGGTTGTACGGCTGGTAGTATGCCTGCGTGATGCATCCTGTAGACTACGCAGTGTATTCATCGGGTTAGAAGCTTGCATCATGGTCGTTGACAATGACAGTTGGTTGGGTGACACGTCCGAGTGTAATGGACGAAGCGAGGCCAGTACCTACCCTTAGAAGCGTGTGTAGGGTAAGGGATGACGCGATTTGGCGACGTAGCGGCGGCCGTCGACGACGAAATGACCACGGTCGCGAAGGGAATGGGTGGGACTAACTGCACGATGTCTCCGCCATGCGCTGGAGAGTATGGAGCGTCGCGGAGGGACGCAGCACAGCAGTAACAAACACGGAAAAACGTACCTAGGGTAAGTTTTTTTCTACCTAGGTACGTTTTTAAAAAGGGGGGTAAAAGGACAAACGTTCCGAAATCTGTAGTAAGGAGTAGCGCGACTCATTTCTCCCTTCCGGTTCGTGGATTGCCCTCTTTTGCTTCCCGCCGAGACGTTGAGTCTAAAACGACTCCTAGAGCATTTTCATTTAGCATTTGTCTGATCAAGTCTAATTTTATTAAGCTGTTTTGTTATCTTTTTGTTGGAGTGTTCTAAGCAAAAAAAGGGTTAGAGTTCGACAGATCACCATTGACAGTAGCTGATTTGTTTTCTAAGCCACAAAGCATAAAGCCGAGGACTTGTTGACATCGTGGTTCACAGGCATCATACCAAACATTCTCATACACACGGGTTGCCTTTCGTGCACGCTTGCCGTAGTAAAACTCTGCAATGCCAGTCGGACGCAGTCCAAGTGCCCGAGCCCAAGATACCAGCTTGGTTGCGCAGCAATCCCCAGTTCCCACAGGTGCGGACTTGTCCTCTCCACCTAGAAAGGCTTGCGATATTGTCCGGCATTCGCCGCGGTAGTTGTGAACCACTTGCGTACTACGTAGCATCTGCATTGCATGTCGCGATAGATTCTGACGATTGTGTTTCACACTCGCCACTACTTCAGCATTAACTCGATCATCATCGTCTGTTGCTGAGAGTAGGTCGGCCTCGTGGGCCATGGCAGCAGCCACATCCCTCTGAAGTTTGGCAAATTGTGGTATGTCCTCTGGTGCGCCACCGTACTGCTCTGTGGCATACAGAGCTGGCGCCCACCCTTCAACTGACCAATGGCCATTGAGTTTGCCAGAAAACGCCTTTAGGGTCACGTCTTTGTTGGTGCGAGGATCCGTAGCAATGAGTACACCCAACATTTTCCCCCGCTCTTTTACTAGGAAGCTCACATTAAGACGCGGGTCAGGTATCCTTACGCATTCTTCTTCATCTCCCACAACAGTAACATCGAAGTCAACACGTCCTGAACTTTTCAAAGACCGAACAAGGTCAACAGCGGCAGCGAGGGCCTCCGCTGTCGTTGGGATGATGTGATCATGCTGACATCGTTCGCAATATCCTGATGCGCTCATTGGATGACGATGAGAACGATGGCGATTGTGACGGAAATAAGAAGATGATGACAACAAGGACTTTGCCACCCTTGTACCACGCTTGTCAACAATGATGTTGAAACATGACGCAGCATCAGACGTAAATATTATTCTTGCCACCGCCATAAAAACGAGGAAGATACGATGTTTCATTATTCATCGTCGTCATCAACGTCGCCACCACAAAGACAAGAGTTGCACTTCACACACCAACCCCTAACCGGGTACTCCCGCCAAAAGTATCAGCATGTTCGGGGGACGAGCTCTCTTGGCTGGTCAAGGAACTGGACGCTGGGAAGGCTAGAAGTGCTTGGGGTATGAATGGGATCACCCCGGCGCTGATCTTTGCGCTGCGGTGCGTTACATTTTTCCTCCTTTAAAAGTAAGTAAATGAGAGCCAAGACAAAATTGGAGCTCTTTATCCTTTTCCTGCTTGCTATAGTTGCCGCCGCTGGCATATATGTTATGGAAAGAACAATGAGTAATCAACAAATTGCGAACAACGAATTAATCTTCGTAAAAGATCGAGAGCCCAATTCACGAAGACATAACACATCGACCTTGGACATCCATATCATGCAACCAACGGCCAACATTTCCTCAATATTGTCATGGAGAGATCTTGCTCCGCTATGGGACAGGAACGCCACATTTGATACAATATCACAGATTTCTCTTCCATCATTGCTCCCGTCAATACCACTCAACAACCGAGTAGTGATCTTAATTCATTTATCTCCAAAGATGGGGAGTATGTCACTTCGTAAGGCATGTACAATCAATATGAATGTAACCTGTGGAAGAATATCCAGGAATAGATTAGAACCAGACGGATTTTACAACGGCACAGAACTAGCGTCGATTATTCAACAGTGCAACTCAACATATCATTATTGTCTCGGTAGAGAGATATTCCCTCAAATGACAAAATGGTTCAAAGATACAATCTTCTTTCACCTGTATCCCTTTCGCAACTATGATTCATGGTCAAGCAGTGCTCTAAAGCAAGCATTTGATCGAGAAGGCATACGAGGGTGTGAAAAGGTTGAGAAATTGTTCAAATCTTGTAAGGATAATCATCCTGAACTGGCATTTTACAAATATTCAAAAGTAATGTTGTCAAAGGACCAACCATTGATTATGCACCGGATTAATGTTTTGAAGGAAACACATCATGTCGTTGTGTATCCCTACCATGAAATTAATGATCTTCTGTCCATATTGAATGAAAACTATCCAGGAGTACCAATATTGCCAGGATCTGATAAAATGCTTCACAAGGATAAACCCAATGGGACATGTGATGAATCGCTCTTGGATATGTTCCACAAGTGCTTTTCTCACAAGCTCAAGACATTACCCTGATACATGGCTTGATTACTAAGATAAAACAGAGGAAAAGCATAAATATTATGTTAATGTTATAACATTAAAGACATATCATTATTTTTAGTATAATGAATCCTCATTTCCATCTCTGCTAATACATCCTGCTATATCTGCCATGTATACATCTGCAATACATATATTCATCGCTATACTCACACCTTGTTTGAAACTCTTCGATAAGTAATCTAATGACGGTCAGGCGGTACTGATTCCTACGTTTCTCAGGTTGTGGACCCCATGCGAGTTTCGATTCTAAAATGAAAAATCTGGTCTGGGGTTGAGCCGGTTGAGCGTATAAAGATGGAACACCTGATCGCCGCCGCGATGGCTGGCGTCAATATGATGGACGCCGACAACAACGACTTCGATTATTACTCAATGATGACTGAAGAAGAGACGTCAAAGTCGGCATCAGCAGCACATCCGCACATGCATGGCGAGGGCGTTAACAATCGTCCACAAGATTTCCAAGACGTTGACGAAGATGTACCCTTGTCAGAAGATGAAGACAGCGAAGAAAAAGACGACGTGACCAACAATTATTCTGATCGTCATAATGACATCCCCCAAGATAGGCCCCCTGCTGCCTCCATGACAACACGTGCATCGTTGTCCGCAGCAACCTCCTCCCCCTCTGACGTGATTGCTGCAGCATGGCAGTCGACGTTCAAGCAGATACGTGACTTTCACGATCTTGGGCATCGCAATTATCCACCCCGACTTGCTGCGTGGCTTGATTCTCAACGACGTAGATACGTCGCGTATGGTACAGGGCGGATTGCCCCAATTGGAATTGTGGGAAATAGAATCCGACAGCTTGATTCCATTGGAATTGATTGGATCGGTCGTACTGGAAGTAAGGTCAAGGTGGAAAATCGATCATCCTACGAAGTTCATGAGAACGATGACACGGATGATGATGTTTCAGTCTCAATGCCTCCTCCTCCAGGTCGTTCCAGTACCAAGAACAACAATGGTAGAAATAGGGGAGCGACAACTACTCCATCCCAAGGACGGAGTTCTGAACTACTCATATCATCCGTTAAACGTGCTGGGGGTTCCAGTGCCCATCTCCAGCCTTGGACGGTCACCGAGGATGAAGCTATAGGTAAATTGCGAAAACATTTTGGGGGTAACAAATGGTCGAAGATTGCACGTACCTTTGACAATGGTCGAACTGATAGCGAAATCAAGAATCGATGGTCATCTCTTGAGAGGCATAAGGCAAGAAGATTGCAACACAAGGGGATGGATGAGGAAGATGATGACGACATAGAAGAAGAAGAAACTGAAGAAACGGGGGAGGATTCCTCTGTTAACGATGATCGAGACCCAACAGACCAAGTACAGGGAATGGTACGGGCAGCATTAGAGTCCGAACGACGTAAGTCGTTGTCGAAGCCGTCTAGGGCATCGACTCGACTTCCCCCGCGGAACGAATCAACAACGTCTTCGGCTGTAAAACGACCCTTTCCTGAAACACTCTTCCTTCTTGTTAATGAGATTAGCACGTCCAAGCCACACGTACTAAGCTGGGTATCAGCTGGCAAGGCCTTCGAGGTCAGAGATCCTGACCTTTTATCGCCTTTATTGAGTCGATACTTCCGTCACAATAACTACTCGTCGCTGGCACGGATGCTACAAATGTACGGATTTACGAAGACAAACATAATTGGTTCTACGACGTCGACATTCCAACATCCGCATTTCACCCGATCAAGTCGGGTTGAGTCTCTTGTCTTGCGTGTAACAAGGGACATGGTCGCGGCGAAGACTTTGTCAGAAGACCCATCACCAACGTCATCATCCTTGATGCGGGGGAAGACGATGCGGACTTTGTCCAAGCCCGAGGATGCATGGCGTCCAAGGCCGGGTGGGTCCCGTGAATCCTCAAGGCTTTCGTCGACAAAGCAAAACGATAGCAAGGGTGTCTCAGATCCCAAGTTTTTGTTCGATTTACCAACAAAGGGTGGTCGACGTCCACCACTCTCCAGATCATTACCCGACGACAAGAATATGACGAAAGACGATGAGGACAAAGACTACTCCGGTAATGACCCTCTTGTCGGTGCAACTATTTTTGTCCACTCTGGCAAATTTCAAGGGCGAAAGGGAGAGCTGGTTGACCGACGCGAACGTGGGTGGAGTACTATCAAAGGTAGGTTTTCATTTCAAGCACAATTTGTCCTACTCTTTTGTGGCAATTCACAAATCTTCTTCTCTTCTAAACGTCCTTGTATTTTGTAGGTATTCCCAAGAGAGTCCAAGTGCAATTCTTTGCTGTGGTAGATGATGGCAAGGTTGACCTAAATGCAGCTCGATCGATGTCTCGTTCGATGCCACGTGTTATGACGACATCTCAAGTTGCAAAAGCTTTGGACGGTCTTGATGGCGACGAGGAGGAAGAGGAGGAGGATGCACTAGAGAGTACACCAGAGAAGAAAAAACGCTCGGATCATCTCCGGGGTGCGACAGTTTACGTGACTCATGGTAAATTCAGGGGACAAACAGGAACACTGGAGGCGCGAGGGGATAGAGGTTGGTGCAATATCTCAGGCATACCAAAGAGAATCAAGATTAATTCATTTTCAATCGTAAATGATGGCAAGATCGATCTTAAGGCAGCTCGAGCTATGCGCCTTTTTACACCGCCTGTTATGACGCCTGCTCAAGTGACAAAGGCTCTGGCAAGTATCGAGCTTGATGATGAAGAACAAGAGGACGACGATGGTGATAACGAAAAACAAGGCAATACTATTGATCCGGCAGTTAAAAAAGAACGCCCTGTTGATTATCTTATTGGTGCGACAGTTTACGTGACTCATGGTAAATTCAGGGGACAAACAGGAGCACTGGAGGAGCGAGGGGATAGAGGTTGGTGCAATATCTCAGGCATACCAAAAAGAATCAAGATTAATTCATTTTCAGTCGTGAATGATGGGAAGTTTGATCTGAAGGCAGCTCGAGCAATGCCGCGTTTTATGCCACCTGTTATGACGCCTACTCAAGTGTCAAAGGCTCTGACGAGCATCGAGCTTGATGATGATGATGATGAAGAAGATGATGATAATGACAATGGAGCGCCAGGAAGGAACTCTAAAAGTACTGGAGTAGGATCTGTTGATCATCTTATTGGAGCAACTATTTTCATCGACACCGGGGTCTTTAAGGGACAATCAGGAACGCTAGTCGATCGACGCGGTAAGTTTTCATGTTAAGCACGCTTTTGGTGCTGTTTTATGACAACTCTTATCTCCCTTGCTTTGCTTAGAGAGAGGATGGTGCACAATCAAAGGAATTGAACGAAGGGTCCAAGTGACGTACTTTGTAGTAGTAGATGATGGCAAGGTCGATTTAGATGCAGCGCGAGCGATGTCTCGTTCTATGCCACGTGTCTGGAGTCCAGAAGAGGTGACAAAGGCATTGGAGCGCCTCAATGGTAAGATCCTGTCGGTGGAGCAGACTGAAGAAATTTTGCCCGATGAGATCGATGGAGATGACTCTGACGACAGTGGAGACCCGCCCTTTCGCAAAGCTGGCCATCCCCATCTAGGAAAGCGAGTTCGTCTCTTCCTTCTACCTGGCGACTACGTTGATGGTACCGTCACTGGCTACCTTTCCCCAAATGATGTCGATTCTAAAGGTAATCCAGCATTTACATGCGCCCGTACTAAGCGTCCTGCTGCTCTTTTCCGAGTAACATTCGATGCGAATAACAGAGCTCAGTTGAAGTGCAAGGATTTGGAGATGTCGGAAGTTGAGGAAGCTCTTCGTCACAAACTTGAGTCTCGAGCGAGTTCGTCAGACAAATCTATGAAGTCATCAAAGGCAGAGCTAGTTCATGCCGACACTTCGCCCGGAGAATACCCTAACTGGAATTTAGGAAAACAATCCAGCGTCCCGGGTGTTCAGTATTTCAAGTCTGACATTGGTGAATACTGGATAGAGCAAGTTGTGCCGCGGAAGAATGATATTGAGAGTCGATGCGACACCTACTATCTCAATCCTGATGGGTTACGCTTTCGTAGCATAAAGGAGGTTCATAGATTTTTGGGTGTCGGTGATGATAACGAACAAGAAATCTTCGTTCCAGAGAAAGGGTAAGTTGTTAACTCCGACCATGATACCTTGTCACTTTCATCTAGGTTGTACACTAACTTGATTAAACCAGCTACGACAGTGTCGACGACGGCGAGGTCGAAGAGATGGATCTAGCTCAAAATGATGATGATGTCGCCTCGTTTGCATCGAGCTCTGAACAAGAGGAGAGCAAACCAGAGGGAGGGGAGGAGGGATCTCTCAATCCGTGTAGCTGCAAGAAGTCCAAATGCTTGAAGCTGTATTGCGAATGCTTCAACAAGGGATTATATTGCTCATCCGATTGTTATTGTACCGACTGCAGGAATAAGCCTAGTAATGCTACCCAGAGAGACGCGGCCATTGCTGATATCTTGGCGAGAAACAAAGATGCCTTCAAGCCGAGGATTAAAAAGTCGATTGAATGTAGATGCAAGAGATCGGCTTGTCTTAAGAAGTATTGTGACTGCTATAATCATGGAGTGTACTGCAATAGTGAGATTTGTCGCTGCAAAGGCTGTGAGAATGTAGATCCTGACAAACCAGATAAGAAGAAGAAAGCGAAGCTTGAACCCAAATCATCTACATCTGCCGCTTCTGCACAGACTTCCCAATATGATGACATGTACCGTTCAGATTCTTCAATCGAGGCTAATTCTCTCGCAGCTGTACCCTACTATCAGAAAAATGGTGTAGTGTTTGGAAGATCTGTAAACGTAAAGTCAGAGTGGCAGCCAAAAAAGAATGATGCTGATGAAGATCAGTCATCATATAATGCACAGGATGCTAGTGATCATCTACCCGACACTAAAAGCGCGGCACTGGGTATTACATGGAATGATTTCAAGGGAGGCAAAACTCTTTGTTGTCCAAAATGTATGAAAGATTTTCAATTCAGCTGTGCCAAGACAGCCGGCGCAAGCTTTAGTCGACACGTGAGAATATGTGAGGGTGGGACATCGGAGAAAGATTTAGAATTGCAGAAGGTTAGGGAGAGGAAACAAATTGCTCGTTCTAACAATGATATGACTGTCGGTAAACAATCGCCGCCTAGTATGAAAATACGGACAGAAAAGCCATTATGAATCCCAAAGCCAGTACTGATGATGGTCTATAAAAGAGTTTACTTATCCAAATAAAAAAACAGCAAGCTTTGCAAATCATATTAGATGGTGTGTGGGAGGATGTTCGATGATGTGGAAAGACACACCAAGAGAGGGGCGGGGGGCTAAATTTAATCTTGTTTTACCATACTACATGAGTTTAATTCTACATATTATTTTCCATGGTGCCCAGTTTCCCCTCTCTACACCACTATTTGTTGATATTAGATAATCATATCAATCATGGAAATAATAAACTCGAGAATTCAGCTTTCCATAACGTCATTCGATATCTCTCTAATGATCCTCTCTTTTTCATTATCCTCTTTCACTCTCTCTCTCTCGTGTATCGTCGACAAAAAGACACACACGGAAGAAAAGAAGAGTTGTGTTCTACCGTCCTCATCCACCACCCTGTCGTCTACGAGCCTGAGGCTTGTATCCTCCATTATAACTACTTGAATTACTTTGAGGATCCATTCTATTTAATACTGCAGCAGTAGCAGATGTAGGATCTTCACGATATCTCCAACCAGGTCCCAATTCTGCATCTTTACGTTGTATTTCCTCTTCTTCCTTCTTTAATGCTAACTGTTTGAGATATAATGTACGTTTCTTCTTTTTACGTTCTTCGAGTTGATGTTGTTTTTGAAGTTCCTCCTGTCGTTCCTTGAGTGTTTGGATACATTGTTGGATTGACGGACGTCAGGTTTTATTGTCATCTTCGTTGCATGAAAACAAGGAAGAAGAAGAAGCAGCGACGGAGCTTCGTTCTCGAATGGTACTTCTGTTTGCTATCTCCTGTAGTTGACGTTGTTGTTTCTCACGAGCTGCGACCATTTCTGAGTGTCGAACATTAACATTCTTCTTTTGGGACACCAAACGTTGACCAAGTCCACGT
>Ga0247832_1006521_pt1 | contig 12742 bp, 5 predicted proteins | sample LaCruzMarch2015__10_FD_192407 | JGI IMG/M metagenome (GOLD analysis project Ga0247832, IMG submission 192407) | Freshwater microbial communities from meromictic Lake La Cruz, Castile-La Mancha, Spain - LaCruzMarch2015_4m | ecosystem: Environmental > Aquatic > Freshwater > Lake | place: Spain... | reverse complement strand
TATCTATGCTTTCAACTGCAATTAATAAAGCAGTACTTACCATCAAAGGTATGGCAGGACAAGTTGCTAATCTCTTCAATGTTCTTGATTCAAGCAACAATACTTTGTTTACTGTTACAAGTAGTGGGAATGTGGGGATTGGGACGACAAACCCAACCTCACCTTTCCAAGTAAATACGGGATATTATTCTTCACCACTTCGAATAGGAAACATGATTGGGGTGAGTGGAGACTCAAGCACGGGCATCCAATTTGCTGACTACAATGGCACTAATCCATATAGTCAATATGTGGACAATGCCGGAATTTTTCGTCTCATTGGTCCAAATGGAAATTCAGCACGATTTTTTAATACCCAAGGGCGCAGCGTCTTTGGATCTGACCAATTTATCGCAGGAGCAGGATCTTACTTTGCTCCTTCGTTTACTTTCGATACAGGAAACCAACAGACTGGACTATATGCCCCTGCAACTGACGTGATCGGATTTTTGAATAATGGCGCAGAAACTGTGCGGATTAATGCAGCTGGGAATGTGGGGATTGGCACCACAAATCCATCTGCGTTATTAGATATTACTAATATAAGTGCCACACCAAATCAGTTTAAGATTTATAGCAATAACAACAATTCTGCGTTTGGAGCTAAAACCTATGGGGATGCTGACGGAGCCGGCCTAATACTTAATGGTTATTATGCAAGCACGGGAGGTACATCATATACACGAATTAGTGATGTTGTCTCAAATACAGGAGATATTGCCGACTCAATAATGAGATTTTTCACAAAATCAGCAAATGTATCTACTGCGACCGAGAGGATGAGAATAGATTCTTCTGGTAATGTTGGAATTGGCACCACCACACCTGCTGACAAACTCTCGGTTGTTGGCAGTGGCTCCTTTACTGGAAACGTGACAGCTGGTACCGTGTTGGCCTCATCATTTGAAGGGAATAACTGGCAGATCGCCGGCTATGGAGGTAATGGAATTATGACTTGGGTAGATAGCAATACCTTGCGATATTACGGAAATAGTAGTTATGCCTCTATTGGTAAAGATTATGTTCGAGGTCGTTCCTATATGAATGCTGATGAATTTGTCTTCGGATATGATTCAAATACAAGTGCTGGAGGTGGAGATACGATACTTTATCGCAATGCAGCAAGTGTCCTTCGTACCAACAGTTCGATGATTATTGATGGGAATGTAGGCATCGGCACCACCACACCATCAGCGAAACTTGCAATCACAGGCACAGAAGGAACAGGAGATATATTTGCAATCGCTTCTTCTACGAATGCAAGATTGCTTACTGTGACATCAGCGGGGAATGTAGGCATCGGCACCACAACCCCATCTGCGAAACTCGCAATCACCAGCTCAGGAACTGGAACGGGTAGGGCTTTTGCAATTGCTGACTCTGTAAACGAAGAAAAATTTACTGTGTTGGATAATGGTAATGTGGGAATTGGTGTAACGAGTTCTTTGAATGAAGCTCGGCTGAATGTTCTTAAAATCACATCTAATAATGAGCCTATTTACGGTGTTAATTCTACAGTCACAAATTCCTTATCATCAGATGAATATTCAAATAGTGCTGAGTACGGAGGATACTTCTTGGCTTCTGGAACAGGGAATATGATTAACTCTACTGGTGTAACAGCTATCTCTACAGCGGCTGTTGCTCATGAATCTAAGGGTCTTTACGCCTCAGGACTTACTTATGGTGTTCATTCAGTGAATGATAGTAGTACGGGTTCTGCTTTGTATGCTGTACAGAATAATGAATCAGATCAAGCTACAGCTATTACAGCAGTAGGATATACAAAAATTGTTGGAAAAAGTATTGACTCAGGACCAGATTCAAGTCAGCTTAAATTGCAAAGTAGGCGTGATGCAATTATAACTGGAAGTGTTATTGGTGGAATTGAGTTTACAAGTAACGATACTAGTATCGTTACCCCAGTAACTGTCGCGGGTATACAGGCTTTATCTGAAGCTACACATAATGGCTCTAATAATTCTACTGGTTTGGCATTTTCAGTTAAAAACAGTTTAGCATTTGCCGAGGCAATGAGAATAAATCGTTTAGGCAACATCGGAATCGGCACCATCACACCTTCAGCAAAACTCTCCATCACTCAAAACACCAACTCCCAAGCAGGAGGCTTCTGGATAGCAGCAACAGACGGTGACTACCGCGCATTCTACATGGGAACAGACCAAGTACTAAACTTCCAAGGAGGTTCAGGAAACACAGCGACACTAGCAGCAAACGGTGTCTGGACTAGCGCATCTGATATTGCATACAAAGAAAACATAACAGATTTAAATTATGGACTAGACACACTATTATCTTTACAACCACGTAGTTACAACTTCAAGTCAAACGGACAAAGAGATATAGGATTCATTGCACAGGAACTGGAAACAATAATACCTGAAGTAGTCTACGGAGAAGACGGACAAAAAACAGTGTCGTATGGAAACCTGGTGTCAGTTGTGATTAAGGCTGTGCAAGAGTTGAGTGTGAAGGTAGATCAAATGCTTGCTTGGTTCGGTAATAATAGTTTCAATGTCCAAGGTGATGTGTGTGTCGATGATGTTTGTATAACAAAAGAACAATTCAAGAATCTTTTGCAAGATAATGGTGGTTCTAATATAGAAGAAACAATAACCAATCAACAAGAAACAAATACAGAAGAAGAAACAATAACCAATCAACAAGATACAAATACAGAAGAAGAAACAATAACCAATCAACAAGATACAACAACAGTGGAAACAGGAAATGGTGAAGAGGAAATAGAAGAAACAATAAACAATCAACAAGAAACAAATACAGAAGAAGAAACAACAGAAGAACCTGGTGGAGATATTGGTGCTATGTAGTTTTTAAAAGATTAAATCTTGCAGTCAAAATATTAACCTGTTAATATTTTTATATGAGCGAAAAACCAAATCCAAGTGAATGTCCTCTTGGTCCAGAGGGGCAAGCAGAAATTGCGGAGTTAGTTAGATTAAATAGATTGATGCGTGAATATGATCCAGGTTTTCTTTGTGAAGCTGGAAGAGTTAAAGTTGGATATTATGGAGATGATAGATACGTAGTAAAAGTTAGCATTCCAAAACACTTAATGTATCGTGATAGAGAATGTGTTGGTAGTGATACAGAAAAAGTAACGATAGCACTTATTAAAGAAATGATAAGTTTGTTAGCTGACAGAGGTATTAATGTGCAATCTTGACTCCATTTAAAAATTAAAAGAATAATTGTTAAGTCTGGTTTTTGGTAATTTATGTTACAATTTTTATATGAATAAGGATGAATTTAAAATGCAACCTGGTTATATTGATGAACCAATGCCTTTTAATAAAGAAACAGTATTTGATGTAGCTCTTGTGTCACGTTTACTGAATGAATTGATGAAGGTTCAAGGCTTTAAATACGAATGCAGTAAAGACCCTATTGATGATGTTTACAGAGCAAGAGCTTATGTTGGTGACATAAATATGGATGAATATTTTATAGACAAAGACGATCGTGTAGCATCTGGTAAAGCACTTCTAGCCTTAAAATTTGAATTAAAAAGACAAGATTTATTGATATAATACTATTTCCAATAGTCCTGCTTGACTCCATTTAAAAACTCCGTATAATAGCCCTTACCTTCAATTAGAAGGGGCTTTGAGGACACCGATGAGTTGGTGTTTTTAAGTTAGTGAACTTTGACAATTAGAGTATAAGAATTGAGACAGCAAGTCTCAAAATATTTAAAATAATTCTGAAGACTGAGTCTAAGATCAAAAAAGTCTTTGTTAGCACAAAGACTTACATTGTAAAAAGTATTTCTACTTTTAACTTTGTCTCGCTCAATTATTGTAAGTAACGCAAGTTACTTACTTATAATAAGAGTTTGATCCTAGCTCAGGGTGAACGCTGGCGACGTGGATAAGGCATGCAAGTCAAACGGCTCGCAAGAGCAGTGGCAGACGAGGTAGTAACACGTGGGTACATACCCTTTAGTCAGGGATAACTACGAGAAATCGTAGCTAATACTTGATAGTCCCTTCGGGGTAAAGATTTATCGCTAAAGGAATGGCCTGCGGGATATCAGCTTGTTGGTAAGGTAATGGCTTACCAAGGCTATGACGTCTAGGGGAGGTGAGAGCCTGACCCCCACCGATGGTACTGAGATACGGACCATACACCTACGGGTGGCCGCAGTCGAGAATCTTCCACAATGGACGAAAGTCTGATGGAGCGACGTCGCGTGATTGATGAAGTCCTTAGGGATGTAAAGATCTTTTATGAGGGAGGAAATTATTGACGTTACCTCATGAATAAGGGGTTGCTAAACTCGTGCCAGCAGCAGCGGTAATACGAGTGCCCCAAGCGTTACCCGGAATTATTGGGCGTAAAGAGTCTGTAGGTGGTTTTGTTAGTCATGTGTTAAAGCTCCCGGCTCAACTGGGAAAAGGCATGTGAAACGGCAAGACTAGAGGGTGTAAGAGGTGTGCGGAACTCATGGTGTAGGGGTGAAATCCGTTGATATCATGGGGAACACCGAAAGCGAAGGCAGCACACTGGTACATTCCTGACACTGAGAGACGAAAGCGTGGGGAGCGAAGGGGATTAGATACCCCCGTAGTCCACGCCCTAAACGATCCAAACTGGCTTTTCGGAGAATCGACCCTCTGGGAGGCGAAGCTAACGCGTTAAGTTTGGCGCCTGGGTAGTACGACCGCAAGGTTAAAACTCAAAGGAATAGACGGGGACTTGCACAAGCGGTGGATCATGTGGCTTAATTCGATAGTAAACGACAAACCTCACCAGGACTAGAAATTCAATTGAAAGCTCTAGGAAACTAGAGCCCTCTTCGGACAGTTGGACAGGTGATGCATGGCCGTCGTCAGCTCGTGGTTTGAACTGTTCCGTTAAGTCGGATAACGAGCGCAACCCTCATTGTATGTTATAAGTGTCATACGAGACTGCCCCCGCTTCTGAGCATAAAAAAGTAAGTAGTTAGTAGAAAATAGTTAGTAGTTTTTTAAAATACTATTTACTACTAGCTACTAACTAATAATTTGTGAATAGAAGCGGGGGAGGAAGGTGAGGATGACGCCAGGTCAGCATGTCCCTAGATGTCCTGGGCTGCACACGTGATACAATGCCCGTTACAGAGAGAAGCAAGACCGTAAGGTGGAGCCAACCTTTAAAAGCGGGCCCAGTTCGGATTGAAGTCTGCAACTCGACTTCATGAAGTTGGAATCGCTAGTAATCGCAAATCAGCTATGTTGCGGTGAATACGTTCTCAAGTCTTGTACTCACCGCCCGTCAAGTCAAGGGAGTTGGGAGCACCCGAAGTTTTGATTTATTCAAAATTACGGTGAACTCAATGACAGGGACTAAGTCGTAACAAGGCACGGGTAGCGGAAGCTGTTCGTGGATTCATTCAAGTGAAAATCCGCCAGAGTAAATCTGGCGTCAAAAGGCGATTTCTGTGTCTCGATCGAGCACGGAAAGACAATGATGTTGATTCTAGAAGCTACATCTATACAGTGGAGAAAGATCCATATTGAGCGAGACAAAGTTAAGAGTAGAACTTTAAAAAACCGGTATATCACCGGTTTTTTTATTTACCCGTGCTTATTTACTAAGCTATATTTCTGTGTTATAATAATAAACATGTATGTAACAGCATACAACCCCTTCTCAGGGGAAAGCCGGCCACAAAGCCGGCTAATTACCTTCCTAACAGTGGAAGGTAAGACGGTCAATGCTCTTGTGGGCGTTGATCAACCGGGGGACTTTATTGTTCCTCAAAAGGCTTGGTATAGTGATATGCCAAGAAAACCACACTTCGACGACGAACTCGTCGATGTGTACACCAACCTTGAACAAGTTGGTAAAACAAAAAATAAAAAACCAAAAATTAGAACAAGAACATGGTTCATTCTTCTTCTTATTGAATTGACAGCTTTATATTTTTATCTAAAGTTTGTCAGTCTCTGAACCAAATCAGCACAAATAACTTAATGACCCGTCTCCCTTGAAACCTAGAGGAGCGGGTCTTTTTTCTTTCATTTTATAGAAATATTTGCTATATTTCTCAGACGTTTACGCGATTAGCTCAGGTGGTTAGAGCGGACAAAAAATTCCCCGAACTTTTTGTCCTGATACCGACTCGGTCCCAGCTGGGCTAACGTAATTGAAAGTTAAATATGCGCGATTAGCTCAGGTGGTTAGAGCGCGTCACTGATAATGACGAGGTCCCAGGTTCGAGTCCTGGATCGCGCACCAAAATGATAGAAGCTTCGCCTAATAAAGAAGAAATAAGACAATTGTTTTCAGAAGAGCATTTAGCGTCACTTAGTTTAGAAGAATATATTGATTTGTTACGTCTTTATCCAAGTGAATTTGTGACCAGTGCTCTTCGCCAAGGTGTGCGTGATCATGGATGGTATGAACATAATCGTGGCATGGGAGAGTTTCATAATAGTGTTGTACATATTTTTCGATCTAAGAGATTACGTTCTGCTATTGGTGTTTGTAATCATAAAGAAGATCAAGATGAAGCCATTGCTTATATTCTAGATTTAGAGAGTTGTGCTTCTAAAGAAGAAGCAATTAGACGTTTGGAGGTTATGTGTAATCCAAATATGCAGGGAGATGCTGGGACTTTTTCAGACCGAAATTCTATTCACGTATCAGCAGAAGAAGTGTCTGATGCATTCTATGGTGCAGAAAAATATAATGAAGTTTTTATTATCCATCCATCTTTACACGTTGCTTCTCAGTATAATTTTTCTGGCGCATTAAATGTATCTGGAGGAGATGTGCATAATAATTCTTGGATTTGGACTAGTGAAAAAGATGGAATGAATGTAGATGCTGGTATTGTATTTTTACCAAGAGACGTTCTTGTTGATCGTAATACTGGTTCTAGATATTTTCTTGATGAAGAAAGAAAACCTAAATTAAATAAAGAAGGAAGAGATGTGTTAACGAGATTTATTAATGATGACAATTTTAATGATTTTGTAGAAAGAGCCTTGCCTGTAATTGGAAGTTTAAAAAGAAAAGAAGAGGGTTTGGAAAAGCTCGATACGGAACTCTCAGAAAATTTTGGAATTTCTAATAATCGTTTGCGCACTGCAATTCTTGATTACTTTAATCTTGAAAGTTTACGGGGTGGAGATATTAATAGTGTTTTAGAAAGTGCCAGCTTAATGTTTATTGAATCACAAGATACAATCCCTGCTCAACAATTTTGGGATAAATATTTCGATGCTAATCCAGAAAGTCGTCCTTCAAAGGTTGTTTATTATAATGGTGATCCTACGCAAGCATTTCTAAACTGGAAAGAAGAAAACGGATTAGATAAAAAGAGTGATAGTTCTGATATGGGTTTTCCAGAAAACAGGGTAGATGCTTTAGATGATGAAGCTACTTTGGGAATGGAAGAATTTAAGGCGAGGGCCGTGTCAGTCATAGATGCTTATTTTGAAAACTGATATATCTGGATCGCGCACAGAATGAAAGAAGCTTTGTCTAATTTTTAGCAAAATATATTAATATATTTGATATAATAAAAAAGTGCTTAGTTTTTTTTCTAAAATAAATAAAAGTGTCACGTCACTCCTTATTGTGCTTTTGATTATTCCTATTTTTCCCCTCAATGCAACTGAATTAAATTCTACTAATTACACTATCAGTGAGTATGATTTTGATACAGGAGATGACATGAATTCTACTAATTTCTCTGTATCAGGAAATATCACTCAAGGCCAAAAAGGATACTTTTCAAGTGCATCACTTCCACTAGTGCCGGGCGTAATCACTTCTTGTGGAAAGATTACATCTTCTGGTACATACACACTCGCTTCTAATCTTATTGGTATATCAGGAACATGTTTTTCTGTACAGGCTGATAATGTAATTATTGAGGGTGATGGATATACAGTAATTGCAGCAAATTCAAATACTAGTTATGCGGTTACCGCAACTTCCACTGTTGTAGCAGAATCTGCATACGGGACGACAACAATACAAAATATAATATTCTCAGGATTCGGAGGAGGAGTAAATGCAAGTGGTAATAATGCTGTTAGTGGAAATACAAACGGAGGAAATGGTGGAAATGTGCTTATTGCAAGTTCTACTTTAGGCTCTATTTTAACAAGTGGTGGATTAGGTTTCGGTACAGGTTCTAGAGGAAATGGAGGGCAGGTTATTTTAAATAATTCAACTGCTGGAAATATAACAAACTCCGGTAATGGTGGGAGTATTAGTATTACTGGTACAAATGTAAATATATCAAATAATATTTACACCGTAAGTGGAACATTTTCTCTTGCATACTCAGGAACATTAACAACTTCAAATACAACACTTTCTTCAATACAGAATTTTGTAATACAAGGCACTGACTATGGAAGCTTTGTTGGGGGAGCATTCCCGCTTGTTCCTTCAACCATAACTAGTTGTGGTAGTTTATATTTTGCTGGTACATATACATTAGATTCAAATATTACTGGAAATTGTAATGTCTTGAGATCGGGGGTTACTATTGATGGTGATGGAAACACCTTAACTGGTAACGTAAGCTCCAATAATAATGGTGTTACTTTGTCTGATATAAATGTAACAGGAACAGTTTCTACGACTGGTGCTGGGGCAGGTAGTCTTGTTGTTAATAATAGTTCAAATCTTACCGGAATAATAAGTGTAACAGGCGCAATCTCTGGAGACGGTTCGAGTTCTCTTGGAAATACAACAATAAATTCAGGAGGAAGTGTTGCTACTAGTAGTGTAAGTTTTGTAGGAGATGTTGTAAACAACGGAACAATAAATTCAGGTAATGCTATTGTTGGTAAAACAACAAACAATTCTATAATTAACACAGCGGGAACTTTTACTTTTAATGCTTCATCAACAAACTCAGGAACATTAAATGGTAACGCTATTTTAAGTGCTTCATCAACAAACTCAGGAACAATTACAGGGGATGCAACATTTAGTGCTTACACAGCCGTAGGTGGAGAAATTTCATTTTCCGGTACAACCGCTTTTTCTGGTATTGGTTATGTTGGTGGAACAGTTTATGATTCTACAGGCGTAAATGAAATTTTGTCTTGGGTTTTTAATGAATCTTCAACAAATACAGGAGTTCTTTCTGGTGATGCAACATTTAATGATGCAAGTATAAATACTAGTACAGGTATCGTGCAGGGAGATGCAACATTTACGGGGACATCTGCAAACTTAGGAACTGTAACAGGGAACGCTGATGTATATTCTCCAGTAACTAGGCCTTTGGGTGGAACAGTGAATGGACAAGTCATCTATCGTAATTATGCAGGTCTTTACTTTAATGATTCAGCTGTTGGAGCAGGAGTTTCTGGTAAATGGGATGATATAAATAATTGGTGGACAGATGTAAATGCAACAATTCGTTCTCCAATTATTCCTACCCAAGGAGACGATGTAATTATTCTTTCTGGTAGTATCTCAACTACAACAAGTCCAGCGCATATAAGAACCATAATATTCCAAAATTCTAGTAGTAATGGAATAAGTATAACAGTTGAATCTACAGCAAGAGACGCTGCACTTTTTAATGCTTCCTCGGTAAATAATGGAACAATTATAGGTAACGCTACATTTGCGGGAGAGAACTCTGTAAATAATGGAACAGTTACGGGATATATTACAAGACAATATAGTACCGGTATTTTTACTGTTGTAACTGATTTTACACACAATGGAGTAAATTGGATTATTCAGGCAGTTAACGGTGCAACAGTTGATCTGACAGGAGCAACATACTCCATTTTAACAAATATATTTGAAGCATTTGGTAATGCTGTATTTATTTTCAATAATTTAATCGGTGGTTCAGTACCAGCACTTACAGTCACTGCTCCTACTTCTGGAATAAATATTAAATGGAAACCTATTGTATCTTGGGGCACAAATACACTATGTCAGTACAAAATAGATAGTGGAGCATACACAAGTGTTTCTTGTGCAAACAATGGTTTAGATATACCTAGACCAAGTGCAGGAGCACATACAATATCTCTAAAGAGTACTGATGCTTTAGGAAATGTTAATGAGAAGAATATAACTTTTACATACGATAATACACAACCAGTTGATACTGACTGTACAACTGCACTTGATGAAGCTACAAGACCTTATTATTACTTAACTTCAAATGTCGGAAATTGTTCAGTTACTGCAACAACTACTTTGCGAGGAGATAATAACGGCGGAGGAAGTTTTTATACAATAAGTAACATTAGTGGTAATTCAAACGATATAGTTTTACAAAATATAACTACAACAGGAGCAGTTTCTAATTTTAACAATATAACTGTTTCTTCATCGACTCTAAATACTCTAGATGTTAATGGAGAATTTAATGCTGATACAGTTAGTACATTTGGTAATACAAATATTAGTTCTAGTGGTGTTGTTAATGGCGGAAGATTTATTAGTAATCTTACTAATAATGGAATAATCAATAATAGTACATCTACGCCAGTGACTGTTGTTGGAGATACAACAAATAATGGAATAATAAATAACGGTTTCGTATTTAATGCATCTTCTACAAATACCGGGACAGTAAATGGAACACTTACATTAAATGGATCTTCTTATAATCAAGGAACAGTCAACGGCGACTTAATATTTAATACTCTTACTGCTGTTTCAGGTATCGTTACAATTTCAAGTGATACTGTATTTAGAGGTACAGGAACTGTAAACGGAAACTTACTTGATAACAGAGGAGAAAATATTTTAATCTGGTTATTTGAAGATTTGAGTACCAACTTAGGATTCACAAGAGGAACTGCGTACTTTAATGATACTTCAACAAATATAGGAACTGTTTCTGGTGATGCATACTTTAATGATTCTTCTGTAAACTCTGGAATAGTTACAGGTAATGCACACAAATATAAAGCTTGGCTTACGGCTTCAGCATTGGGTGGTACTGTAAATGGAGATATTACATATTATTCTTATCCAAACTCTGTCTCTTTTAGAAACATTTCAGGTGACTATAATTGGAGCAATATTTCAAACTGGTTCACTTTTGCTGCAACAACAACTCCATTAGGTCGAACTCCTATTTCTGGTGAAGATATTGTACTTTTTGCTACAACAACTTTAAAGAGTGATCTTACAAATAATTTATATATTGGTAATAATGATATATTAATCAACGGAGGAAATTATACTGTAACAGGAAATATATTCGGTAATGGGGCATACGGTGGTAGTGATGCATATGATTTTAATTTAGAAAGAATAATAGTAACTGGAACTACTACTGCAATGGGTGGAGACGGTACTCCAAGTATTGATGGTGGAGATGGTGGAAATATAAATATTCAATATTCATCTACTTATGTTGTTTCTGTAAATGGTGGAGACCCACTTCATAATGGTGGAGATGCAGGAACTATATACATATATAACACCATTGCAACACAGGATGATACACCTATTCTTGCTGTAGGAGGAGACTCTGTTGGTTGTGGATTTGGAGGATCAGGAGGAAACGTTACTCTTGTTGATACATCAAGATATGTTTTAAATATTGGAGTTGGAAGAAGTGCTACAACAACAATAGCGCAAGGAGGAGGTTGTGAAAATCCACCATCAGGAGATGGACCAACTGTTGGATATTCGATTGTAAATGGTTTATATAATCCTTCTTTAAATAATTTTAACGGACTAACTACTCCTTCAGTACAAACAAATAATCTTGATGCACAGACACAAACTGCTTCAATAATAAAAGATAATCTCAAGAGATTTCTTCCTGTGGTTAATTTAAACTTAAATCTTTCGCCTTTTAGTATTACTCAGCTTCCTATTTTTGGAACTGGTAGTGAAGATTCTTTCTCATTTATTTCTAGAATTAAAAATTTCTTATTTGCACCTATACCTCAAGACATTAGAGATAAATTTTCTTCAACCCCATATCTTTTACCTTCTCTCGGTCTAGATACTTTTAATGATTTAGTTTCATTAAAAGATAAAGGAAGAGTTATTAAAGATACAAAAATTAAAGGTCTATTTACAGTATATTCAAATTTACAAACAACACCTCGTATTACTTATCTGCGCTTTAATACTGAAGATTCTCTATTTCAAGCAGTTAGAGCCAGACCTGGACAAGATCTAATTATTTCTCTACTTCCAATTATTAACAATTCAAATTATAAAGGAACTTTTAATGGTCAAGATGTATCGTTCTTGAATAATAAAATAAGTTTAAAAATGCCAAATAAAACAGGAACATATGTATTATCATCTTCAGTTACACCGATTGTTTTAAAGATTGAAATATCAAATTATGATGTTCAAGATGATTATTATGTAGGAGAGAGAACTGTTAATTTATTAAATATTATATTTGATAATACTTTAAAAATAATGAATACTATTTTTGAAAGTGTTATGGGTATATTCACACAAATAGTAAACACCGTTTCAGGCACACTAAACCGTATTTAAACTTATCAAGACAAATCACAACTTCTCTATTGTATATACTTACAAAAAGAACTAAAATTGGTAGTTGAACTACGGTATATGGCTTTTAAAATGAACTACTTAAAAAAGAATAAGTTCTTGTTTGTCTTTCTCTTAATACTTCTATTCTTTTTCAATACATCAACATATACATATTCTGCACAAGGTGTACCGTCAACACTTT
>Ga0247832_1006515_pt1 | contig 12758 bp, 13 predicted proteins | sample LaCruzMarch2015__10_FD_192407 | JGI IMG/M metagenome (GOLD analysis project Ga0247832, IMG submission 192407) | Freshwater microbial communities from meromictic Lake La Cruz, Castile-La Mancha, Spain - LaCruzMarch2015_4m | ecosystem: Environmental > Aquatic > Freshwater > Lake | place: Spain... | reverse complement strand
CAAAATAGTAAAGACGCTGCAAGTAATTTCACAACTAACTCGCTCTCTATGCCAAATACCGATATACCTAGTTCAGATATAGAACCTATAAAACAAAATGTAGATTACTCATCAAATAAATTAATTGGATTAGATCCAGTACTTGGTGATATAATATTTGAACCTAGTGAAATTCCAATAATTCGTGGAGGATGGTATGATAGAAATGGAATTTATCTCTCGGATGAAATATCTGGCTCTGGTCTTAAATCAATTAACATTATCAAAAAAGGTGTAGTTGATTCGAAATTAAGAAATAATGTTGTATAAAATAATAAATAATATATGTTACACGATAGACAACAACTTCCACAATTAAGATTTATGAAACATCGACATGATGATTTTAATGATTATCTAGATTATGAGAAAGTTATACTAAAACAATCATTATCAGCATACATGTTTCAAAATGATCTTATGAATACTTGGTTGCTGAACCTACAACCCCTAGTTTCATTGTTTATTGACCAAATGAATGTGATGAGAAATTTTAAAAATTATATGGTCGATAAGTACCATTATAAACATAGTAAATAACTTTGATAAATATATAATTTTCTTAAATATTAAACTTATATACGAAAAGAACTAAAACCATTTTATACTATTAATATATAATAGACAAATCATAAGAGAATTACATGGCAGATAAAAATAAAATATCAGGATTTAAAAAATTTACAGAACTTAAAAGTAAAGAAGATCTAAATGAGGTTGAATTATCAGCTCAACCAAAAACAGATTCTGATATACCAGGTAATCCTAATTTACCAAATACATCAAAAAAAATCGAAAGAATGCCTTCAAGAAAAGGAATTATTCCACAAGACCAAAACGTAGATTTGAATAAACCAATCGGAGAAACAGAAACTAATGAGTCCGATAAGGTTAATTTCTATGGTAAGGTTGCTAAATTTCCAAAAAAAACTAAAGCATCTAAGGCTTATAACTTTTTAGAAAATGTTAAAATCTCTAAGAATTCAATTTGGTATATTCTTATCGAAAAACAAGATAATGAGCTTCAAATGGTTAAGTATAATAACAAGAAAGGATTTGATATGGCTAAATTTGTTTTGGAATTAAAGACGTTCTATATAAAAGAATATTCTAAAAGTCCAAAAATGGTTAAACTAATCGAATCAATTGAGATTGTTGGTAAAGAAGAATTTTCAGCTATTAAAAATATACCAAATGTAGAAGTAGAAAAAGGTAAAAAACTTATTTCTAAAATCACAGAAGACTTAATTAAACTTTTAAGCAAGTAATATACAGATATAGTTTGTTTTTAGTTTATAATAAAAGATTATAAACAAATTAAAAAATGTTTAGTCAGGAGGGTGCATAGGTATATCAGATATATACTAAATGAGATCTTGTGAAATATTAGCTATAGAAGAAAGAGAAAAAAAGATTCTTTTCTTATTGAATCTGGGTTATAGTAAAGAAGAATCAATTAGCAATTTAAAAAAACTATCATCCCCACTATCTGAAATATATTGGATTTATAAAGGACTATCTAAATCCGAGGCACAAGATAAAATATCTAATCTACAAAAGGAGAGATCTCCTAGATGTAAAGAGTATTGGATTAAAAAAGGATTTTCTGAAATTGAATCAGAAGCTAAAGTTTCTATTTATCAAGATAATGTATCTCTGAAAGCTACTTTAAACAAAGGACAAAATATTGAAGATTATAATAAAAAATGTAATAATCGCAAAATCAATAAAGAAAAATACATTTCTTTGTATGGTGAGGAAATTGGTACTGAAAAATGGATGGATAAAAAAGAGAAATCTAAAATAACTCTTTCTAATCTTATAAGAGTACATGGTGAGATAGAGGGACCTAGTAGATGGGATATCTATTTAAAAAAACAAAAATATAGTAATAGTAATGAAGGATTGATTGAAAATCATGGCCAAAAGGGGTATGATTTAATAGAATTTAGAAAAAATTTATATAGTTATAAAATAGATAAATTTATTGAAACAAATGACTATAAATATATTAATAAATTTTATTCTAAATCTTCACAAGATTTTTTTTGGAGTATTTACAATCTATTGCCTCAAAATTTAAAAGATAAATGTTATTTTAAAGAGTTAAATAATGAATTTGTTGTTGCTAAAAATAGACAATGTTATTTATATGATTTTGTTATATCAAATATAAATTTTTGTATAGAATTTAATGGTGATTTTTGGCACGCTAATCCAAAAAATTACATTGAAAGTGATTTAATTTTAAATAAAAAAGCATCTGATATTTGGGAACATGATTCTAAGAAAATTAATTTTTTAAAACTAGAAAGGAATATTGATTGTTTAATTGTTTGGGAGTCTGATTGGAAAATAAATAAACATAATACAATAGAAAATATTTTAAGTATAATAAATAAAAGAATTAAATATGATAACAATAACTGAAAAAGCTCTCGTTAAAATAAAGGAATTACTTGGTGAAAAGATAGAAATTACATTTCTAGAGGTCAAAATTGAATCTTCTGGATGTGCAGGATTGTCGTATAAAATGGACTTTAAAACCACACTGAATTCCGATGATCAAGTATTTGAACATCAAGATTTAAAGGTCGTAACAAATAAAAAATCACTTTTATACCTAATAGGAACTGAATTAGACTATTCAGATGGTCTAAACGGAAAAGGATTTGAATGGAATAATCCATCAGCAACTAGAGTATGTGGTTGTGGTGAAAGCTTTAGCGTATAAAGCATTCCGGAATTTTAATACATAAAAATAAAAAATATGTATTCTCTAGTAAAATACATTTTATTTATTTCACTCTCTATTATTCTTTTTAGCTGTTCTTCTTCTAAATATGAAGCTATACAAAAAGATAAACCACCAACGAAATGCATTGGGGAGATGGGAAGATATAGTGACAGACATTATAACTCCAAAAGATAAACTTATTATTTTTGATTAATATAAAATAGGTGTTTAATAAAAACATATCTAAAAATCAAAATCAAAATAAATGTCTAAAATCGATGTAGTTCTTGGTCTTCAATTTGGAGACGAAGGTAAAGGTAAAATTGTGGATTATTTATCACAAGATTACGATGTAATCGCTAGATTCTCTGGTGGTAACAATGCTGGTCATACTATCTATACCAAATCTGGTGAGAAAATTGTTTTACATTTGATACCATCTGGTATTTTAAATGATTGTATTAACATTATTGGTAATGGTGTTGTTATCAATCCATTCGCTTTAAAAGAAGAAATAGAAATGTTAGAAGCTTTAGGTGTTGATGTTAAATCAAAACTTATTATATCTGACAAATCCCATATACTACTACCAACTCATATTAAATTTGATACCTCATATGAGATACAAAAAGGTAAATCAGCAATCGGTTCAACATTGAAAGGAATCGGACCTTGTTATACTGATAAAATCGCAAGAAAAGGATTTAGAATTAAAGATATCTTCAATGAAGATTTTAAACAAAAAATTAGAACTAAATATTTAGATGATTTGACTTTAATCTCTTATCTAAATCGTTCAAATCTAGACTATTCACAACAAGAGTTAGAAGCATTCTATGATGCCTGTGAGTTCATGAAGAATTACAGAATAGAACAAACAGAGTTTCTTATAAATCAATATTTAGATGAAGGAAAATCAATACTTGCTGAAGGAGCCCAAGCCGCAGGACTTGATGTTGAATTTGGAACTTATCCATATGTCACATCATCACTAACCACAACATCTGGTGTTTGTGTTGGATTGGGTGTGGCTCCAAAAAGAATTGGAACGGTTTATGGTGTCATAAAAGGATACTCAACAAGAGTTGGTAATGGACCATTTACAACTGAACTATTTGATGAGGTTGGAGATTATATTTCTAAAACCGGAAATGAAATCGGAGCAACCACTGGTAGAAAAAGAAGATGTGGTTGGTTAGATTTAGAACAAGTTAAATACTCTTGTATGATATGTGGTGTTGATAAAATTATCATGACTAAATCAGATATTCTTTCAGGATTAGAAGAAGTTAAATTTTATAATGGTGAATATCATTCATTCAAAGGTTGGGGTAAATTAAGTAAAGAAGTTGTTGATAATAACTTCATAAACTATGTAGAATCAATTCAAAATGAATTAAAAACACCAGTATCAATTATTAGTTTTGGAACAAATAGAGATGATATAATGATGTTCTCTAGTGAATTACAGATGTCTTAAATGGAAAATATACTTTATCAGGACGATTGCTTTAACATCTTTCCTAGATTTGAAGATAAATCAATAGATTTGATATTATGTGACTTGCCTTATAATACGACAAGAGCAAAATGGGATATTCAATTAGATTTGAATTTATTATGGGAACATTATAAAAGAATAATTAAAGATAATGGAGCTATTTTATTATTTGCGCAAACACCATTTGATAAAGTTTTAGGTTGCTCAAATTTGGAGTGGTTGAAATATGAATGGATCTGGGAAAAAACACAAGCAACTGGATGGTTAAACGCTAAGAAGATGCCTATGAAATCACATGAGAATATCTTAGTTTTTTATAAAAATCCACCAACCTATAATCCTCAAAAAACTACTGGTCATAAACCGATGCACTCATATACAAAAAGACCAGAGGTTCAGAATAAAACTGAACTATATGGAGAGATGAATCGTGTTATATCAGGAGGTGGTGATACTGATAGATATCCAAGATCTGTTTTGGTTTTTTCATCAGATAAACAGAAAAATAAATTAGATGGAACAATCCACCCAACCCAAAAACCATTAGCACTTTGTGAGTATTTAATCAAAACATATACAAATGAAGGAGATTTAGTTCTAGACAACACTGCTGGTAGTGGAACTACTGGATTAGCAGCTAAAAATACGAATAGGAAATATATTTTAATTGAAAAAGAAGAAAATTGGTGTCAAGTAATTAAAAAAAGAATTCCTGATATCTATGAGTATAAACATTTATAATCTAATTCTATATAAAACTTATGACAAACCAAATTCACAATTTAGATTGTATAGATTTCATGAAAACTCTCACAAATGAGTCCATTGATTTGACAATTACTGACCCACCATACACCATTAATTATTCTTCTTATAGAACAAAGACCAAGATTATTACAAATGATGATAATAAAGATTGGATAGAACCATTTTTTGAAGAATTATCCAGAGTGGTTAAAAAAGGATCACACCTTTATTGTTTCTGTGATTTTGAAATGTCTTCTGATTTTGTTGCTGAGATTAGAAAATATTGGAAAGTTAGAAATCTTCTATGTATTCCAAGAACTATTAAAGGAAATGGTGGAGATAGAATCTTTCAACAACAATTTGAATATGTTATCTTTGCAACTCGTGGTAATAGAACCGAAGGTAGAAAATTCAACCAAACACAAATATTAAAACCATCAGAAACTTATCTTAAAGATAAAAGATATAATGCTAAAGAATGGTTGTATAGATTACCAGATTATTGGTACTGGACAAAAGCATCAGAATTCAATCATGATAGATTACATCCAAATCAAAAAAATGTTGATTGTTTAAAAGATATGATTGCCTTATCATCAAATCCAGGTGAGATTGTTTTTGATCCTTTCTGTGGTAGTGGTTCAACACTCTTAGCCGCTAAACTTTTAGATAGAAAATGGATCGGATGTGAAATTGATGCTAAATATGTTGATGTATCTAATAATAGATTAAAAGTAAAAGAAACGGTTTGAAATATTTCCCTAACATAGACAAATTAAAAAATATTGCAGATATACTTCAATATGATACATTAAATGCTAAGTCTAAAATAGAATATGTAATACATTCATATCTTTTAGAAGACTATAAAGTATTTGATAATAATAAAGATTATTGGATGACCTCAACAATGATTAGTAACTCCTTATTTAATAAGGATTTTTTAAAGTTAATTAAAAAACAAAGTCCTAATTATATCTATTCTCAAATTGATCAAGTAATAGTGTCGGTTTTACTTCAAAGATCATCCGAGCAACCTAAAAAGAGAATAGCAATTGATAGTATGAATCCAGATTTAGTAGATGATGAGCCTTTTAGAGTTGTTTCTGAATAGTTATTTATTAGAATTCTTATACTTATCATAAAGGTGCCATATTGAAACAGCACTACATTCTAAAAGAAAAAAGAATACCTTATCAGTTGGTTCATCATTTGTTAAAAATGTATAAAACACAAATGTAATAATTACAAGAACTTCTAATATTGATATAAATTTCTTCATTACGTTAAAACAAAATACCCGGAGATTGTCCGGGTATAAATATACAAAAAGTTTTTAAACTTCCAAAATTAATATCCGGAACCTGCTCCCCAGATAACATTATTATTTTTAGTTCCTATTCCTAATTTGGAAAAAATAGAATCTCTCATTTCGGTGTCTGTGGATCTAAAGACGATAAACTCATCCGCCAATCCAATATTTTTTTCTAACCATTTTTTCTCATCATCTGTAAGAAGACTTTGATTTTCATTGAATGAGCTGAATTCTTTAATATGTGTTAGTTTATGATCTTTTGCCAAAAACTTCTCACCATCAATATTTTTAGAATTTGGTTCTCTGTGAGATCCTTTCTTTGGTTTTTCAGCCAAATGATCTTCACTTGATAAAGTTGAATTATTTGGTTTTTTAGAAGAAACATGACTTTGCTTCTTCATATCTTTAGACAACTTCTGGTCTTTGTGGTTTACTTGTTTATGAGCCATTTTAAAAAATATATTTTCTTATATATTAAATATATTTTCTCATTTAGCAGAGGAAATATCCATTTAAACTATGGGACTATTATTCTCTTTTATATCAATTTTTCTTATTTTTAATTCTTTAAATATGTCTGATATTGTGCCCTTTGAGCATTTTAATTTTACAGATATCTCTTTTTGTGACATACCATTTGTGTACATATCTAATATTAATGATCTATCAATTTTTTTTCTTAATTCATAATCATTGAAAGACTTCTCAACTATTGTGTCAATATTTTCATTAAAAAATTTAACATCACAATGTTTAATTAGGTGACAATTGACACATAGTAGTTCACAATTTTTAAATTCCTTTATAATTTTCTTTATCATATCATCTTCTATATCAAATCCATCTCTAAATTTATAAGTAATATTACCAATTGTTAATTTTTTATATCTAGTATGATGAAAAGATAGAGATGATGCACATTTATTGTAACCACATTCGAAACAGGAATTGCTACCATATAATTCTAACAAATTTATTTTGGCCTTTCTATTCCAACTATCTATATTAATATTATGATGTAGTTCACGATGACAATTATGACATAACAAATCACATTTTTTTATTTCCTTTTCTATCTCTGACCATCGGTACTCTTTCATTTCAGATAATTTATATTCCTTATTTGATTTATGATGGAATGTCAACTTAAAAAAATTATCCTCACCACAACTCATACACTTCCCTCCTAGATATCTTATAGCTTTTAATTTTTTAGCATATTTATTTATTTTTGAATTTATAACTTTAAATTTCATTAGCTCGACTTTTATTTTTAAGTATATATTAAAAATAAAAGTCGAATTTAGCGGAAGCGGTGAGTGCCGACCTCACTCGCCGGTGTTTAACCGACCTATCACGTTAGCAATGTGACCCCTTTGCCATCATTGGGTACGCTTCCTATTGGTGGAGGTAGAGGGAATCCAACCCACACATCGGAATTTCACCGATCTAGGCGTTTTCAAGACGCTGTACCTCTGTCCATTGGGTACCTCCAAATTTGAGGAGAGTCAGGGATTCGAACCCTGGGATCCCGAAGGACCTCCGGTTTTCAAGACCGGTGCAATAAGCCAGACTCTGCCAACTCTCCATATCTTCGGTGTCATTCGCCTATTATGATACTATGTGTAGCTATTTCACACGGTGGGATTCGAACCCACATCTACCGATTTGACCTCTCGGTGGGATTCGAACCCACATTTTCATCCGTTATGCGTCTCTTGTTTCGAAGACAAGGCCATTACGAGAGGTTATAAAATAAAAAATCCTCGAACTTTTTCAAATTCGAGGATTTCGTGTATCTTTAGTTTTAGCAATACATTACCATCTTCGAATTTTATTCGAACTGCGACTTGACGACGATGATGATGTAGTGTTCATAACTTTCATATTATTTATATATTACAAATATAGTTCTTTGTTTTTAGATTTCCAAATTTTTTATTCAATTACATCACCCAATACTCTTACAAATTGAGCCATATAAGCATCAAGTAATCTAAGTTCATTATCTGGATCACCATCAGGTCGATAATGTCTGAAGTTTTTCACATCCATAAATCTCATTGTATAATGTCTGTTGTCATTATAAAAGATAGTGAATACTAATCTAGCATTTCCAGCATTAACTCCTTGTACCCATACTTTATCAATACCAGGTCGTAATCTAGAGTTAATCATATCTCTTAGTCTAATTAACGTAGTTGAAAATGAGTCCATAATTTTTTATTTTTTAAAGATTGTAACTCAGGAGGGATTTGAACCCTCGTTGTGCTTTCGCAATCCGATTAAGAGTCGGAGCCGTTCGACCAGCTACGGGAACTGAGTTATTGGTGATCCGGGTGGGACTCGAACCCACGGTTGAGAACATTATCTCTACTGGTTAAAAGCCAGTTTCTATAGCCACTAAGAGACCGGATCGTTTTTATTTTGTCCGTCCGGTAGAATTCGAATCTACGATGTCCTAATGGATCCAGTTTAAAAGACTGGCGGTTTCAGCCACTCACCCACGGACGGATATTTTAATATGCCAATCTATGAATGAGTTGGCATTGTCATTTACATTTTCGTTTTATTGTAATAGTTCTCATTTTTTTAATTTATTTTTTAGCACGTGATGTAGGAATTGAACCCACCCATCGAGGTTTTGGAGACCTGACCGACACCTTGTCTGTATCACGTATTTTGGTGGATGTCACTCCACTTGTTCAACTTTTTCTTGATATGATTTAATCCATTTTCTTAAACCATTATCAGTAATTCCATATTTTTTTCCAGCTCCAACATATCCAAGTCCTTTAACATCCTTAAGTAACGTTTCCAAATCAGGTCTTTCAAACTTTCTCTGATTTTCACCATTACATTTAGTACAAAATTTACTTCCCTTTAATATAATTATTCCACAAGAACATTTTTTATGTGTTTTATCACTTCTATATAAATCCTTTTCAGAATCATAAATCTTATTTACTTTGTTTCCTCTACAATTAGTATCAAGAGTTGAATTACAATTCGGACAAACGATTCTTAAATTTTCAATCCGGTTATCATAAGGATCTCCATTTATATGGTCTAAAATATGAACTAATTTAGAACCACCAAACCAATCTTCGTCTATACCACAAATCTCACATTTCTTCTCTTTAATATTTTCTTGATAGAGTTTTCTTTTAAGAGAATTTCTACTGAAAAGTGAATTTTTTACTAGTATATCTTCTAGATCCTTTTTATTTTTTGGCGAATTTCCTATTTGAAACTCACCTCTTGTAAAATGTGTTATATCTATCTGATATTTTGTTATGTATTTCTTCACTGTCTGAAAGTTGCCAGAACATCTTGGTGATAATCCTAATTTTATTACAACTTCTGTGTATGTCTGTGATTTTTTGACTATGTTTTCAAATGATTCTATGTTTTCATATCTGAAGTTTATTTTTCTTTTTAATTTTAATTTTTTTGACATTTCTTGACATGCTCTTTTTGTTCTTCCAATCAATTCTGAACAATATGTCGAACCCATGTTTGGATAGTACTTTATTAGTAATTCTTTTTCACTCTCACTCCACTCTTTGCTCGTCGAACTCATATTATATAATTGTTTTTTACTATATATAAAATGTGTTCGACTTCCTTTTGTGGTATCTCTCGGTGACGATCCGAGCCCCCATCCGCTTCAAGGATGTGCTTCCACCAACGGTTAGCTTAGATACCTTTTATTTTTTTGGGTGTTATTTGGGATTTGAACCCAACCCCTGGTTTTCACAGAACCAGATGCTTACCGCTACACCAACCATATAAATAAAAAAACCCGAATCTTTTGGATTCGGGTTTTAGAATTTTTCTATCAAATTATAAGATTACATAATTATCTCATTTTTTTGGCAGTTCGTTCTTAGTACCGAATCAGTGGCTAAATGCCATTTAAACGATTTACTAAAAGATTTATGTGTACGAACTGTTTTCATGATTTCTTATATATTAAAATTTGTTTCTCTCTCTGTTCTATAATACAAATATACAAAAGTTTTTTATAATACCAAATTATTTTTATAATTTTTCTATTTCTCTGTAAATTCCATATCTCAAATATATAAAAAAGATTTTAAAGTTTAATATATAACTAATAAAATAAAAAAATCTTTTATGATAATTAGAAAATATTCGGAATTTGAAGACCAACAAATTAACGAAAAGTTTTGGCAAGATGTAAAATACGGATTGTCTAAACTTGGTAGATATAAAGCAGGTGGTAAAATACTTCGCAAAGGTAAAGTAACTAAGCAAGCACAAGCTGAAATAGAAGAAGCTCTAGAAAAAGAAAGTAATAAACTTTTAAAAGAGTTACATGATAAAGTAAAAGAAGCTTGTCCTGAATTTCCGAATAATCGTAATCAAGGAAGGTTTTTAAGAGGAGTAATTATGTATGGGCAATTTTATGATTCTTTAGTTGCAGCCGCTAATAAGAAACCAGGTGAAGAAGGATATATGGATCCAGAAGTATGTAATCAAATCATTACAGACTTAAGAAAAATCGTTAAAAAACATTTAGATGTTGATTTAGCAGCCGTTTATTCAGTAACTGAATCACAAGATGCTGAAACAAGAGAAGAATTCAGATTACTGAATGAAGAACTTGATTCGATTAACGAAGAAGAAATATTCAAAAAGTTGGGTCAATTGAAAGACCGTGCTATGGATAAATTGTTTGGCGCAAAAAAGGGAGCTGATGCAACACAAAAAACAACAAAAGGACAATCAGCTAAATTACAACAGACATCTGGTGAAACTAATGTACAGAGTGATAAGATGTCAACACTACAATCAAATAAATTACCTCTAATTTTAGTAGGTGTTGGTGGTGCTCTTGGAGCATTAGGTTGGTTAGCACAAACAGAATGGATGAAAAATTTCATCATTGAGTGGTTTGGTCCAGATAAAATCGTTACTGATACTACAGAAATTGTTAAAAATATCAATGGTGGCAAACCAGATGAAAAAGGATTGGTTCATTGGATGAGTGAAATTAATAAAGCACAAGGTGGTGGTCAAATTCAAACAGCAGGAGATGTGACTAAATTTATTGATAAATTTGGTGGTGCAGAAAACATGAAAGGATTCTTCATCGGAAATGGTGGAGGTGATGCATTAGGACAGGCTCAGTTATTACAACAGGCTTGTTCTGGAAATCCAGCTGCTAGTGTTTGGACTATTTTTACAAAAGCTGCTGGTATGGCTGGAACTATGAAAGGTGGTCAAAATCTTTTCGGTATTTCAACACAAGCAAATTTTGTTGGAAAGACGATAAAAACTGAAGTTACAAAAACTTTAGTAAAAGGTGCAGGAGGAGCTATCGCTGCAAAGGTAGCAGGAATTGGAAAAATAATGAGTGGTGTTGGTATAGCATTAGTTGCAACCGGAGCAATTGTAAAATTACTAAGGGAAAAAGGTCAAAGACAATCAAGAGCTAAAACTCTAAACGATCTTTTACAATCATTACAATTTGTTAAAGTTGGTAATCCAGATAAAATTAAAGATGAACCATCGGATCCAAATACTATTGAGATTTCTGAAAAATCAATATATCCATTAATGATTAAAAATCTTCAATCTCTTAGAGGTATTCTTCTAAATAATGAAAATGTTAAACTTGATGGTGAGAAAGGAACAAAATCGGATATCGTTAGTGGTAGATTGTATAATTATACAAATAAGGCTGGTAAAAAGAGTATAGTAAAAGTTATATCCGTAACTCATGATACTGAAATAGGCAAAGATAAAGAGTGGTTAACTAAAGATGATAAAAAAGTAGATACTCTTCAAAAGGGTTATGCTTCGGTAATCTATCCAGATAAGGATGGTAAATACACCAGTAAGTCTAAAGAAATTGCAGTGTCAACTTCTAAACTAGAACCAGTTAAAGAATCTATATTATATTTTTCCGAACTTATCTTAGAAAAAGATAGATTAGGAAAAGGAGCAAATGTTGAAATTAATAAAGATGAAGATTATCTAAAACAATCAACTAATAATTTAAGAAAATCAATTAAATCTTTACAAGATGAAAAAGATAAAGGTATAGCTATAAATGTAAAATTTATAGATGAAATACTAGAAAAAAAGATGGATTCTGGAACTAAACAACCTGTCAAAGACCTATTCAAAGAGATTTATGAGTACTTACACGGTAACAAATCTAAAACTCTATCTGGATTCGGTGAACTTTATAAGGAAAGTGTAGACGTAATTTCAAAAGCAAGTTCAAGACAAGTAGTTGCTGAAAAAATGGCGAGATTTGCTAAACGTTCTATGCAATTTGAAGGTGAAGGATTTTATAGTGGATTAGGAAAACTAGGAGATTACTTAGAGGAATATAATACTACTTTAAAACAAATTATGGATTATAATAAATCTAAAGTTAGTGA
>Ga0247832_1006512_pt1 | contig 12761 bp, 11 predicted proteins | sample LaCruzMarch2015__10_FD_192407 | JGI IMG/M metagenome (GOLD analysis project Ga0247832, IMG submission 192407) | Freshwater microbial communities from meromictic Lake La Cruz, Castile-La Mancha, Spain - LaCruzMarch2015_4m | ecosystem: Environmental > Aquatic > Freshwater > Lake | place: Spain... | reverse complement strand
GGGCCAGCTGGCGGGGCATCTAAGGCACCCACCACGCTGGTAACGCCGGGAACATCGACGGCTACATCATCCAGCACCGTGACCGTACATCCCAAAGCCGCGAAAACCGCCGCACTGTAACCACCAGCGCCACCAACCACCAAAACCTGCTCACCCGCCATAATGTTCGCAGCTTGGGCAAGCTTCGAGAAATCGCGCGGCTTCCAAAGCCAGCGGCCAGACGGCGTGGGCGAGGTGACTTCGGCATAAGCAAAGTCGCGCTTTTCCGCGACAACAAATGCCTCTCGCTCTACAATTCGCATGGCCCCTTGCAGTGCCAGATCGCTGACATCATTGGTACGAACCTGGCTTTCGATCATCGTGTCGCGTGCTGCCGCAAAATCCATGTCGGTCCCCGTACCCTTGCTCTAAGCTGCTCAATCCAGCGTGCGGACTCATTACAAGGAATTGGGTCTTGCGGGCAAGAATGGATCACTGTCCAAAGTTTGCCGTATCGCGCTTTAGTTGCAGCACCAACCTGCAGACATTCATTGCCGCTTAAGCCCTGCTCTGTTACATCGCCCATCCACCCGCTTGCTTCTGCGTCAAGAAGGCCTCGTGGCGGAGTGGTGACGCAGCGGATTGCAAATCCGTGTACCCCGGTTCGATTCCGGGCGAGGCCTCCATTTTTATTTTATTCAGACTAAGAAGCGCGCTTTATTTGCCTGTTGTCATCTTAGCGGACGCGAACAACGAAGGGCTGATCCAGTCCAGTTTATAATCGGACCAATCAGCAAAACAGCGCGGCTATGCTTGTTGCCTATCCCCCTTACAGTCCTCCCTATTCCATCGCGCCCGCACGCACCCCAGATGACACCCAATCGGCAATGCGCTGATCACCAGAAGGAAACTCTCTATGCTTATCGATCAGCTCAATTGGCGCTATGCGACCAAGAAAATGGACCCGAGCAAAAAAGTCAGCGAAGACAAGATTGCGGCGATCCTTGAAGCCATTCGCCTTACCCCCACTTCAAGCGGTTTGCAGCCTTACGAAGTGATTTTGATCACCAATCCAGAAGTCCGCGCGCAAATCCAAGCCGCAGCATGGAATCAGGCCCAGATCACAGAAGGCTCGCATGTTTTGGTTTTTGCAGCTTGGGATAATTATACCGCTGACCGTATCAACCACATGTTTGACCTGACCAACGAAGTCCGCGGCTTTAAAAACGATGGCTGGGAGAATTATCGCAACATGCTGTTGGCGACCTATCCGCAGCGCGACGCGGAAGCCAATTATCAACACGCTGCCCGTCAGGCCTATATTGGCTTAGGTGTAGCGATGGTTGCTGCCGCTGAAGCCCACGTGGATGCCACGCCGATGGAAGGCTTTGACCCAGCCACTGTGGACAAGATTTTGGGCCTTAGTGAGCGCGGTCTGCGCAGCGTTGTGATTGTACCCTTGGGCTATCGTCAAGATGAAGGCGATTGGCTGGTAAATCTGCAAAAGGTGCGTCGTCCCACTGCCGATTTCGTAACAGAAGTGCGCTAGTAAAGCGGAGTTCTTTACCAAGAAGTAATCGACATATTAACCGAACATTAAGGTTAGAATCATATTAACTGGTGTTGTCTTCTTAGGAAGACACCCCACCATACCCGATCTCAACGGGGGGCCTGCAACGGCTCCCCGCTTTTTTTGGTGTTGTGGATTAAGGGGCGTTTGGGATCATGTTCTGCAACTTGCTGCATTCAATCCGCATCAAAGGCTTGCACGATCCGAAGGTGGCGGTATAAGGCGCGCCTCCAAGTGTTCCCCGATAGCTCAGTTGGTAGAGCAAGCGACTGTTAATCGCTTTGTCGTAGGTTCGAGCCCTACTCGGGGAGCCACTTTCCTCCACTCCTGAAAAGTCACTTTGGGCCAAAGGCTCACCTGTTAGTGGTCAAGTTTGTGCGGCGTGGGGAATTTCAGCCACTACTGGTGCATTCATGCGGGCCTGCATCTCCCACAATTCGGCATAGACCTCGCCCTTAGCCAAGAGCGCCTCGTGGCTGCCGCGTTCAGCGACTTTACCATCAGCCAGCACGATGATTTCGTCCGCATCGGCCACAGTGGACAAGCGATGGGCGACCACCAAGGTCGTGCGGCCTTTGGCAGCATCTTCCAACGCTTCGCGAACTTCGGCTTCGGTCACAGAATCGAGGCTGGAGGTAGCCTCATCGAGCACGAGGATCGGCGGATTCTTCAAGAGGGCGCGGGCGATGCCGACACGCTGACGCTCCCCACCCGACAGTTTTAAGCCCCGCTCACCCACCTTGGTTTGAAGCCCCATGGGTGCTGCGGCGATTAGGCCCTCTAGGCGCGCCATTTTGGCCGCTTCGGCTATTTCCTCTTGCGTGGCGTCAGGTCGCCCATAGGCGATGTTATAGGCCAACGTGTCATTGAACAGCACGACGTCTTGGGGCACGAGGCCAATGGCCGCGCGCACGCTCTCTTGGGTCACATCGCGCAAGTCTTGGCCATCAATGCGAACCGCCCCGGCTTGTGGATCATAGAAGCGAAACAGCAGGCGCACGATGGTGGACTTACCCGAACCAGATGGGCCGACAATTGCGACAGTCTTGCCCGTAGGGATGGTAAAAGAGACGTCAGAGAGCCCCGCGTGGCGACCGTCATGCACAAAGGCGACACGGTCAAATTCTACCTCGCCTTGGCTGACGTTCAAAGCTATTGCTGTCGGCTTGTCGGCAATGTCAGGCTGTTCATCAAGGAGTGCGTACATGGCTTCCATGTCGATCGAGCTTTGTTTGATCTCGCGCCACGCAAAGCCCAAGATATTGAGTGGCCCATACAGGTTCAGCATGACAAGCGTGACAGCGGCAATATCGCCTGCCCCCATCGTGCCACGGGAAATCGCATAGCCTGCAGCTGCCACCATGGCTGCCAGGCCCAAATTCTGGATAAAGCCTTGTGCAGCGTTGAGGCCTTGGAGGGTCGCGTTGGATTGCACGGAAGCTCTGGCATAGGTTCGAACCGCTTGATTATAGCGCTCAGTCTCGCGCGCTTCTGCGGCAAAGGCTTTGACGGTTTCGAAATTCATCAAGGAATCGACTGCCCGACCCGTTGCCTCGCTGTCGGCATCATTCATATCGCGACGATATTGCAGGCGCCACTCGGTAATCGCCAAGGTAATGATTGTATAGACCACGACGGTTGAAGCCGCGATCAAAGCAAAGAACCAGCCATAGCGAACACCCAAGACAAGCGCTGCCATCACGAGCTCAATCAAGGTTGGCCCAATGTTGAAAGCGACAAAGCGGGTCAAAAAGTCGATGGCGCGAACACCGCGTTCAATCGTGCGCCATACTGCGCCCGTGCGCTTGGATTGATGGAAACGGATTCCAAGGGCATGCACATGGCCGAAAACGGCAACCCCTGCCCGCCTTTGTGCTTCTTCACTAACAGGCTGGAAAATAGTGTCGCGCAATTGGGGTGCACCAGACCCCAAGAACCGCATCAACGCCCATGCGCCAATCGCCATCAGAAAAATAGCATCCCAGGACGGATTGTTGCCGCTACTTAGGCCATTCACGGCATCAGCCAGAACCAAGGGTGCGCCGACAATGAAAACCTTGGAAACGAGCGTTAGGCCGAGGGCTAACCCCACCCGAACACGCAGCTCTGGTGTATCCAGCCCACCGATCAAGCGCACCAAGCGCGTTAAAGCCCGTCCGATGGGTGAAATCTCATTGGCTGCGTCGGAAGCTGTGCGTTCACCATTTCTCATACTTAGCACATAGGCAATCTTGGCCGGGATTGAACAGCCCAAATGTTTTTGCTGGCAAGGCCTGATGCACAATTGTCAGGAAACATGCATATAGCGCACGCAAAATCAGGTGAGCCCCTGACGTGAGTCGGGCGCACATTCGGACGTCCACTTAAGGAACACGCCATGACCAAACTGAAATCTGTGTGCGTCTATTGTGGTTCATCCAACAAAGTAGATCCTGCATTTCTCGAGCTCGCCACCAAAATGGGCGAAGAGATTGCCAAACGTGGCGTCCGCCTCGTCTATGGCGGCGGCAATGTCGGCTTGATGGGGGCATCGTCTCGTGCTGCGCATGAAGCCGGTGGTGAAGTTCTCGGCATTATGCCGCACTTTTTGACCAAGTGGGAAAAGCCAAATCCCGCCTTTGAGACCCGTATGGTTGAGACGATGCACGAGCGCAAATGGGGCTTGTTTGCTGAATCCGACGCGTTCATCGTCCTGCCCGGCGGTATCGGCACTTTGGAAGAAGTCGTTGAGACACTGTCTTGGCAACGCTTAGAGCTCCACCATAAGCCAGTCGTGTTTGTGGGGCGGGCTTTCTGGCAACCTTTTGTCGATTTGATTGAAGCCACGATTGAGACGAAATTCACGCCCGAAGCATTTCGCGACTCCTTCTTCTGTGTGGACACACCAGAGGAAGCGATGGACGGCTTAGAAGCAGCCAACGCGAAACCGTAAAGCCACCTTCGCAGCACCGATAACAATTCCCTGTTGACAGCGTTGCCAGCCTCTGGCGCGACGACCCACGTTTGCCCGCAAATTTGCGGGTAACAAATAACCTAGAAATTCAAAAATACGTAAAAGTAAATTTGATTAGATTTTTTGTACATTGAGATTAAAGTTTCTATAAAATGTATTTAAAATTTTATACTACACGCTTTATCGGCGAAACTAGTGAATTTTTAATGCATAAATTACTGATTTTGCCGGTATTTTAAACGTTAACTGTAATTGAATATTTATTTTTAATTTGATTCGTTTTATTACTTATGTCGCAACTAAGTAAACACTTTACTTTTCGGTAATTTTGCCCCACCAACTCTTAAGATGGCCTCGGGTCGCAGGCAAGCAGGCCAAAGGGTTTAGATGCGGCAAAGCGATCCTTCGGGGGCCAAGTCCGGCTCACGGCTGATTGGATCCAAAGTGTCAGCTTGGGGGCATAGGCACCGGCCGTAACGCAGCTGGGGAAAAAGAGGCTGTAAGTCGATGAAACTGGATAATTTTACGCTTGCGCTGCAAGAAGATGAGAGTCTGGGCGGAACAGCTATGGAGGCTGAAGGCGGTGCCCCCGACGTTGGCCTCTTTTTCGACAATCAAGTCCGACGCTATCTCAAGGCCGCAGTTCGCCGCCATGACCTGACAGCCCGCAGAAATCGCACGCTTGCAAGCGTTCTGCAGGAATGGACAGAAGTTGGCTATGTAAGGGCACAAGTTGCTAGCATCGCAAATCGTGCCGGCATGTCGACGGCAACCCTTTATCGGCAATTCCCAGACAAGACAGTCCTGTTTTGCGAAGCCCTCAAATTCGGCCACTCAATCTTGCTGGATGCGCTTGCAACCTATAGCGAACATCCAAACCCGATCCGCGACTTAACGGCACTACTTTGCAATTATGCTGAGACGGTATCCCATCCGGCACCCCAACAAATGTTGTTGGCCCAAAGTATCATGTTGCTTGAGCCGGACCTACAAGCCGATGTAAGCGCGATTGCCTCTGAGAATTACACCAAGGTAAAGCAGATTTGGTACGCAAAAATCCAGAAAATGGCTGATGACGGATTGGTCCGTGTTGATCAGCTTAAATGGCAACGATGCCGCCTAGTTGGTGCTGTAGAGATACAGACCGTAAGGCGGTTCTTGATGGGTCAGACGCCGATTGCACCAAATGACAAGTGGCAAGCAGAGGCCCAGCAAATCGTACACGACTTCTTCAAGCTTTACGGTACCGAAAAATTTAACCAGCAGAACACCCTCTATAATTGGGATTGGGGCATTTATGCGAGGCCCTAATGAGATTGCCGATGTGGACCGATTTTTATTCGGCCAATTGGAACCCATGCTGACTCCAAGAACCAACCGATTGGACCCAACCAATCTGCGACAACGTATTGCGGCAGCGGTTATCTATGAGAATTTATTTCTAAACTTCAGCCAAATTAGTATGCCAGCGATTGCAAAGCGGGCGGGTGTCTCAACCGCAACTTTGTATCGCCTCTTTCCTGATGTTGAATCCCTTTACACTGCCGCGTTTCAGTTAGGCCTGCAACTCGTCATCCTGTGGCTAGCCTTAGATAGTAACCATCCCAATCCCTTGTATCGCCTGACGGAGCTATTGGCTCGTGGCGTCGATATTTGGACCCGTCCCCGTGCCAAAGAAACAATCTCGCCGCTCTATTATAGGCTCTGTAACCGCGACTCTGGGATCAAAGATCACGTTTCGATTTATCGCAAACATTCAGAGAGTTTTTGGCTGGGCCAGTTTCAACGATTGAAGGTAGAAGGTTATCTTAATTTAGACCCTAATTTGGCTCTGATCGAGATATTCTGGGGCCCAGTCGTAAGCCTTTTCTTCTATCCGGCTTGCCTAACCGACGTCCCTTACGTCTCGCAGTCGTCAAATGCTGAGGATTGCTGGCGAGCGGCAGACGATTTCTTGACGCTCTATGGGACGCCTCATTTTCACGCATGCCGCAAGAAGTTCAATTGGGACGAAGATCGCGCCGCGTTCCAGTCCACAAAGACAACCTAGGAACCAAAAATGATCAGCCTTTACCTCTCCGACCAACTCACTCGACTCGCATTCTATTTGGCCCAACGGTCAGCGGAAAAGCTCGGAAAGGGCTAGTCATGACTGCTGCATCAGCACATCATAAGTCGTATCTGTTTTTCAAACAGCAGATATGCGAACGATTGTCGGTGCCGATGTCCCGTCAAAATGACGGCACGCGCTCGTATCTCGTTTTGGCTGCAGTCCTGCAAGAATGGGCGGAAATGGGCTTCTTAAGTGCACAAATTCCAAGAATTGCTGCGCGCGCTGGTTTAACGCCTGCGACCCTTGAACGATTATTCCCTAATCGCGACGACATGCACCTCGAAGCGCTGGCGCTTGGGCAACAATTGATTGTTGAGGCGATGAAAAAATATCCGCCGCACGACAATCCGATGTTGGACCTGCTTGAATTCGCACAACACTATGCGTCCATCTTGCAAGAGCCCTATTTCAAACAATTCTCGCTTTGCCAAACCATTCTGGTTCGGATGGATTCCCACGTGTCGGAGCAGGCCAGTGTCATCGCTTTGGCTGGCAATGCCGAAATCAAGCAGTTTTGGCACGACCGCATCGCTGTGTTGATACAAGAAGGCTTTCTGCGCCCCGCCTCTCTCTATCACATGATTTTTCGTCTAACCGCCCCAATCGAAGCCCAGACATCGCATTGGTATCAAACGAGCTATAGTAGTTATGCTCCCGACGTGGAATGGCTCCTAGAGATTACCAACATCGTTGAGGGCTTCTTTGAGATTTACGGCACAACAAAGTATCCGTTTCAGCGCCCGAGACTTGGCCAAGCTTGGTCTAGCTTAAATGCCACCCCAGACGCTCAAACAATGGGCAAACATGGGAATTGGGAAGCAAATTTAGAGGCTCAGATAATGCCTCAGCAAAACCCACCTTGAATTCTGACTGAGAATGGCCTTACCAGATAGTCGGCCCTAAGTTAGGATGGGACTTTCCCATTTACTTCGCCCGACTGTTAGTGAAAAACACAGCCAGAACAAAAAATGCCAAGTTCTCGAAAGAATACAAATGAACGCGCTAGTTCAGCCGGCTAATAAGAGCCGTAACTTCGAAGCGAAAATTCAAGCGCTTTTGGCGGCACAAGCCAAACGGCAAGATGACGATGCGCGCAAAAAATTGATCTGCGCGAGCGAATTAATGGAGTGGCTGGAAGCTGGCTTCAACGAGGCCAATGTAACAAGAGTTGCCGACCAAGCAGGCGTGTCGACGGCTACGCTCTATCGTCTCTACCCAGATCGCAATCAGCTTTTCCTTGACGCGCTTAAGCTAGGTAATCAACTCCGTTTGGACATGGTTCTAGACGCCCCCCAACATCCCCACCCATTTCGTAATCTCATTGAATTCACTTACCATCTCACGTCGATTTGGCAGCAAGCCAGTGTCCAAATGTTTTACTTTATCCAGGGCTTTATCCTGCAAACCGAAACTGAGATCACGGCAGAGGCGCGCGTGATTGCAGCGGGGGTCAGTCAAGAATTCAGACATTTTGTGGATGCAATTCTTGATCGTCTAGTTGCTGATGGCTTTGTTGAGAACCGAGATCGGCAAATCATGTTCGTCAGGCTGGCTGGTGAAATATCAGTAAGAACCAGAAGTTGGCACGGCGACCTTGGCGCGCCCTATAAACCTGCAATGGGTTGGTATGAAGAAGCCATCAAAATCGTTGAAGAATTTTTCTTCTTGTATGGCACTGCCAAGTTCAGGTCCGTGCGGCAGCAATCGCCGATCGGATTCTTGGATGGAGGGTCCCTGCAAAAGACGCCCATAGAAGAAATCAACAAAGCAAAATTCTATGCAACATTAGAACGTGATCTTCCGTTTCTGAAGGACATAGAGACTTCGTTGCGGGAAAAGCCGACGCCGGCAAGTGCGCACGAATTGCTGATGCTAGAGTTGCAGCGCATGCTGACCAAAAGCCCCAACAGACTGGACGCGACCAATCGCCGGGGCCGCATCGTCGCCTCTGCGGCTATTGTTATCTATACACAAGGCTTTCAAAATCTAAGCATGGCAAGCATTGCCAAACAGGCCGGTGTCTCCACCGCGACCCTTTATCGCCTCTACCCAACAAACTGGGATCTCTATCAAGCTGCCTATGGGCTAGGGGTCAGCATTTACTTCGCTTGGCTCGGGCGAGACATCCAAGCTGCCAACCCTTTGATTCAATTCACGCACTATAACTCCATCTATTTTGAAGCGTTTCTTGATGCCCAATCCAAAAATGCTTGGTCCTTGGACCATTTAAAGGGCGAGCCATCGGAAATTGAGCAAGTGCAGCGCTATAGCGAGATTAAAGTCCAATACGAAAATTTGATCTGGCAAAAGCGCTTTTCTAAGCTTTACGCTGAAGGTTACGTTAAGGTACCGCCAAGCTGGGACATGATCCACACCTTCCAAGGACCGACCGCAATCATCATTGGCCTGTTCATGCGCGATGGCGCGGCCGCCTTGCCCAAAAGCGCTTGGTTTGAAGAATCTTGGCGTATCACAGATGAGTTTTTCCAAATCTACGGCACACCCCATTTCCACGCGATGCGCAAGAAAATGAATTGGGACGCAGAGTTAGAAGCCCATCGGGCGAAGAGTACCTAGGACGCTTTGCCCGCCAAGCGGCTTGCCGCACGCTCTGGGCCGATCAGCATAAAGATCCACTTCATCTCCGGCCCATGTTCTTGGCCCGTGAGAGCCTTGCGCAAGGGCATGAAGAGGCCTTTGCCTTTTGCCCCGGTGGCTGCCTTCACCGCCTCGGTAAAGCCTGACCAAGATGTTTCATCATAAGGACCAGCAGGCAGAAGGCCCAAAGCTGTGGCGATGAAGTCTGGCTCATCAATTTGGGGCTCAATCGGGCCTTGGACGACTTTGGCCCAAAGCGCCACATCGTCAAACTTTGCTAGGTTGCCGCGAACGGCCAGCCAGAAAGCCTCACCCAGATCGCAGTCGATGGCGGCTAAACGTGGCTGGATCGCCGTATAATCGGCATGCTGCAGCAATTGGGCATCTAGGCGGCGGACGTCTTCGGGGTCAAAGCGGGCTGGCGCGCGGCCGATCTTACCAAAGTCAAAGCCAGCAATCAGCGCGTCTAGATTGTCGACGGCCTCGACCGGGTCCGACGTGCCGATCCGTGCCATCAAGGACAAGACCGCCAAAGGTGCAACTCCCTGTTCGCGCAGGCTTTCAACCGATAGAGAGCCAATCCGCTTGGACAAGGTCTCGCCATCAGCACCAACCAACAGTGGGAAGTGGCCAAATTCAGGGCGCTTACCGCCCGTGAGCGCTTCAAAAATCTCAGCCTGTGCGCCTGTATTGGTCACGTGGTCTTCGCCGCGGATCACGTGGGTGACGCCCAAGTCCACATCGTCTACGACTGACGGCAAAGTATAGAGATAAGCACCATCTTCGCGGATCAGCACGGGGTCGGACATCGAGGCTGTATCGACCGTTTGCGCACCCCGGATCAAATCCTGCCAAGCCACGCGCTTGCCCGAGAGCTTAAAGCGCCAATGGGGCTTGCGCCCTTCGGCTTCAAAGGCGGCCTTGTCTGCATCTGTGAGGGCGAGCGCGGCACGATCATAAACTGGGGGCAGCTTGCGCGACAACGCGATCTTGCGCTTGCGGTCCAATTCTTCAGACGTCTCATAGCAGGGATAGAGCAGGCCAGCTTCGATCAGCCGGTCACGCGCCTTGTCATAAATATCAAAGCGTGCCGACTGGCGGGCTTCTTCATCCCAAGTCAGGCCCAGCCATGTCAGGTCCGTGCGGATACCATCCTCATAAGCTTGGGTAGAGCGCGCCGTATCGGTATCATCAATCCGCAACAGGAAGGTGCCGCCATGTTGGCGCACAAACAACCAATTGCGCAATGCCGTGATGACATTGCCGACGTGAAGCTTGCCGGTGGGCGAAGGGGCAAATCTGACTTTCATGTTTCTTTCCTATCACGGCTGACTTAGCAGTCATGCCGCCGACAGGCGAGAGGGGCATGTGTAGGTAAGCCATTTTGGGGCTGCGGAAAAATTTTCATAAGGCTATAGACGAAAAAACGGAACAGAGTTAGAACATCGCTACTTTGTTCGTGCATCGTTCACGGTGCCAGCGGATTTGACAGGGGCCAAGCGTACGCGCGCGCCTCGCAAGATAGGGGAAGTTGATGCTGACGTCCAAACAACGAGAGCTTTTGCTATTCATTCATGAGCGTCTCAAGGAAACTGGCGTCTCGCCTTCCTTTGACGAGATGAAGGATGCGTTGGACTTGGCATCAAAGTCGGGCATTCACCGCCTGATTACGGCTTTGGAAGAGCGCGGGTTTTTGCGCCGCCTCGCCCATCGCGCCCGCGCACTGGAAGTCTTGAAACTGCCCGATAGTGCAACCACGGCCGCTCCACCTAAGGGCCGCCAACCCTTTACGCCACTGGTGGTGGGTTCCAAACCTGCGCCCGCAATCCCGGCCATCCCGCCTTCAGCAGCCAATGATATCGCGGTCTTGGGTCGTATCGCAGCGGGTGTCCCTATCGCGGCCATTCAGCATGAGATTGATCGGATCGCCGCGCCGGACAAATTGGACCCTGCCCTGCACTTTGCCTTAGAAGTCAAAGGCGATTCCATGATTGATGCCGGCATCTTGGAAGGTGACTTTGTCATCATCCGCCGCACCGATGACGCCCAATCTGGCGAAATTGTCGTTGCCTTGGTCGATGATGAAGAAGCCACCCTAAAGCGCCTGCGCCGTCGCGGCCAATCCATCGCTTTAGAAGCCGCCAACCCTCGCTACGAGACCCGCATCTTCGGGCCAGACCGGGTAAAGGTTCAAGGTGTGCTGGCGGGGCTTTATCGGCGGTACTAGCAACTGTCTTGACCAAGGTCATGCGGGTGTCAATTCAGCGTTGATTTGATTGTTCCAAGGCTGTCCTGAGCGGATCATGGCGTTGAGGTGTGTGAGGAGCTTTCTGGCGACCGCGATGATAATGGCTTTGAACGGACGCTGTTGGTTTGAGAGTTTGGCGCGGAACTCTTTAAGGACAGGATCGCGGCTGCTGGCGATGAAGGCGGCGAGATAGAGGGCGCGCCGTATCTGGGCGCGACCGCCCCAGATATGGCGAGAGCCGCGTCGTATGCCGCTGTCGCAAGCGTGTGGTGCGAGACCTGCAAGGCTGGCGAGAGCTCGGCGGTTGGTCGTTCCGATTTCAGGTAGGCAGGCGACTAAAGTGGCGGCGACAACAGGGCCGATGCCAGGAGCACTTTGGAGGGCTGCATCAAGTTTGGCGAGTTGTGCCGCAGATTTGATGTGGGCAGCTATTTCCTTAGTCAGGGCTGCGAGACGGGTCTTGAGGAAGGTGAGCGTGGTGGCGATATCGTCTTTGATGAAGAGATCGACCGTGGTTCCAAGTCTCTGTTTCTCCTTTGTTATGTATCCGATCAAGGCCTCACGGCGCGCAACTAAATCGGCTAATCTTGCCCGTTGTGGATCAATCGGATCATCGGCTTTGAGGGCAAACTTTGCGCCCATATCGGCCAGCATGCGCGCATCGACAGCATCGGTCTTTGCCAATCGGCCCGTTGCGCGCGCGAATTCTCGCGCTTGTCTTGGATTGACCCTCGCATAGCCAACTTTGTGGATGGTGAGTGCGTGAAGTAACGCGCGCTCACATCCGCCTGTGGCTTCGAGCACGACCACGACGCCTTTGCTACTAAGCCCGGCGGCGAAGGTGTCGAGTATGGCGGGGTCCATTGTTAGGCGTTGATGTTGGTTGGTGAGGGGGCAAAACGTATCGATCCAAGCACGCGAAACATCGACACCGACATAAGTATCTGTCATGGTAGCACTCCTATCCTTGTTAGCGGAGTCGGTGGTGGTAGACCGCTCCCAGCAACTGTTCAGGGTGGGCAACCGTTCAGGAAACGGCTCGGGCGGGCCCTCAGCTACGCGACGGTCTTGCAGGACCAAGGGTGCATACAGGGTCCCGCCCGACTTCCTTATGACATGGATCGAAGTAACAAGGGTGCATTCCGACAGGAATGCACCAAGGTCAAGCGGAACTTAGAGCGTTTCCCGTTTAATAAGCATCATAGCCACAGCTTGCGAAGTAGTTTTGGCATTCGTGTGGTTTGAACATGGTGACGATGGATCCGATGATATCCCACAGACCTGATACTGTCCGTTCGCC
>Ga0247832_1006511_pt1 | contig 12762 bp, 7 predicted proteins | sample LaCruzMarch2015__10_FD_192407 | JGI IMG/M metagenome (GOLD analysis project Ga0247832, IMG submission 192407) | Freshwater microbial communities from meromictic Lake La Cruz, Castile-La Mancha, Spain - LaCruzMarch2015_4m | ecosystem: Environmental > Aquatic > Freshwater > Lake | place: Spain... | reverse complement strand
TCGTTCACATTGCAAGCATATTGTGTAAACGTGCCAATCCAGATGCCTTTCAAAAAATCGGCGTTTCCCGGTAGTATACAATCTTTTTCTTGCGCTGTACAAAGGTTTGCAAGGAGCGCTAACAGTAAAATTGCAACATTTTTTTTCATATTTTTTAATTTAGTTAGGTCGAACGATGGCATGGTCGACAGGGCAGCGCGCGTTGGATTTGCGGGTTGGGCATTCGCTGCCATGTGCGACCATGCGGTGTTCGACCTATTTTGTTATATCATCGCCAACCACCACCCAAAGCCCGGTACAAACCCACCAATGCAGCCCATTGCCGCAGCCGCAAAGCTACTAATTCCAGCCGGGTATCCAAGGCGTTTTGCTGTGCCGTGAGTACTTCCAAGTAATTTGCTCTCCCGGAGCGGAAAAGTTCACTGGAGATGCGCACCGCGTTTTCGATGGTGGTGACTTGTTCGGTTTTCAGTGTAAATTGCTGTTCTATGTTTTTCAAAAAAGCCACTTGGTTGTATGCTTCGGTGAAGGCATTGAGGATGGTTTGCTGATAAGTTGAAAGGGCTTCGAGTTGATAGGCATCGGCGCGGTTGAACTCGGCACGAATGGCGCGTCTGTTCACCAAAGGAGCCATCATGCCGCCCGTTAAATTGTACGCGAAGGAAGCGGGTTTTGTCACCAAAAAATCGGGACGGAATGCCTGTGTGCCCAGCATCGTTCCGAGGTTCAGTGCGGGATAAAACAGGGCGCGGGCGGCGTTCAAATCGGCTTTTGAAGCTTCCACTTCCAGTGCGGCGGCACGGATGTCGGGGCGGTTTTCCAGCATTTGCGGCGGCACACCCGTCGCAACGACGGCTGGCAAATTTCGATTTAAAAACAAGGGCGAACGCGCGACTGGCTGCGGAAACCTTCCCGTCAAAAAATTAATAATTGATTCATTTTCAATAATTTGCTGCTTTAAATCGAGGCGAATACCACGAAGGTCGAGTAACTGGTTTTCAAATTGTTTGACCGCCAGTTCGTTCGCTGCGCCTGCTTCTTTTTGGATGCGAACGAGGTCGAGGGCATTCTGTTGCAAGGCAATGTATTCGTCTAAAATTAGGACTTGCTCATCCTTTGATTGCAAATTGAGATACGCCTCGGCAATACGTGCCACCAGGTTGGTTTGCACCAAATTTTTACCCTCCAAACTCGCCATAAAACGGGCCATGGCCGACCGTTTTTGGTTTTTCAGTTTGCCCCAGAGGTCTATTTCCCAACTTGCTTGTGCGCCGATGAAGAAATCGGGCAGGTGTACGGGAACCAATTTTCCGGCAGTGATGTCGGTGGTGGCGTTGCCGGCGCCGTCCATGGTGTATAACCCAAATTTGCGGAGGCTCGTTGCGCCAACCGCCTCGACGCTCGGGCGGAGTGTGGCTTCGGCAGCCAACACACCCGCCTGCATTTGCTGGATGCGCTGGACGGCGATTTTTAAATCAAAATTGGCGACCAGCGCGGTGTCAATCAATGCTTGGAGGTTTGGGTCTGTGAAAATCGCGCGCCAGTTCATCATGCCTAGGCTTGCGGAGTCTGGAGCGGCCGCGATTTTTGCGTCAAAATTTTGGGGTAAAGCCATGGGCTTTTCTTCCCGCAAAACTTGTACAGGTTTGCAACCCGCGACCGTTGAGATGACGATGGCGATCATCAAAAATTTAAAATCGAAAGTTTTATGTTTCATTGAGATGTTCATGTGTTTTAAAATTTCTCCGTCACCGGCATTTCCTCCGTAATTGAGATCCTTTCACGTTTCGCCTTTTTCACAAAAAACTCCGACCAACGGGCAAATACGAAATACAGCCCTGGAATCAGCAAAACGCCAAAAATCGTCCCTAAAAGCATCCCGCCTGCAGCAGCCGAACCGATGGTGCGGTTGCCCACCGCGCCCGCGCCGGAGGCGAACATCAGCGGCAGCAAACCCGCAATGAATGCAAATGAAGTCATCAAAATCGGGCGCAAGCGCAATGCCGCGCCTTCGATGGCGGCTTCGAGCGCGGACATGCCTTGTTTGTGCTTCATCGCCGCAAATTCGATAATGAGGATGGCGTTTTTGCCCAACAAACCGATGAGCATGACCATGGCAATTTGAGCGTAGATGTTGTTTTCCAAACCCATCAATTGCAAAAAAAGGAACGACCCGAAAATGCCCGTCGGCAGCGATAAAATGACCGGAAGCGGCAGCAAAAAACTTTCGTACTGCGCCGCCAACAGCAGATATACGAACACCAAACAAACCAGAAAAATGTACACGGCCTGGTTGCCCGTCGCCACCTCGTCGCGGGTGATGCCAGCCCAGTCAATGTCGTAGCCTTTGGGAAGTTTGGTTTTGGCAACTTCCTGCACGGCGGCAATGGCATCGCCCGAACTCCTGTCCGGTGCGGCCTCGCCGTTGATTTCGGCGGAGGGATACATGTTGTAGCGGGTCACTTGGTCAACACCATAGGTGCGCTCCACTTTCATAAACGCCGAAAGCGGCACCATTTCACCCAGGTCGTTTTTTACATAAATTTTCAGAATGTCCTCCGGTTTGGCGCGGTACTCGGGCGCGGCCTGCACCATGACTTTATACATCTGCCCGAAACGGATGAAGTTGGTGGCGTACTCGGAGCCGAGCAACGTTTGCAGCGAGGACATAGCATTGTTTACCGTCACGCCCTTTTGTGCGGCTTTGTCGTAGTCAATCGAGACCAAATATTGCGGGTAGGAGGCATCAAAAATGGTGAAAGCGGAGGCGATTTCGGGTCGCGCTTTCAAGTCTTCTACAAATTGCCGCACCACCGTTTCCATTTTTTTGAAATCGCCCTCCCCCGTTTTGTCGAGCAGACGCAGTTCAAAACCGCTGGCGTTGCCGTAGCCCGGCACGGCAGGTGGCGGGAAATATTCGATGTTCGCGTCTTTAATGTGGTTGGTTTTTTCTTCCAGCACTGCGATCACATCATCCACCGATTCGCTGCGCGATTCCCAGGGTTTCAAGTTGATGAGGCACGTGCCGTAAGTTGCGCCCGTGCCATCGGAAAGGATGTTCGTCCCGGCAAGCGAGGAGGCAGACTCCACGGATCCGAGGGTCTGTGCGATGCTTGCTATTTCGTTCGCCACTGCTTTCGTGCGTTCGAGCGTGGCGCCGGCTGGCGTGGTAATGCTGGCGTAAAAAGTGCCCTGGTCTTCGTTCGGGATGAAGCCCGTTGGTAAGTTTTTTCCGAGCACAAACGTGCCGAAACAGAAAGCCGCAAGCGCGATAAAAGTCACCACGCGGCGGCCCGTTATTTTTTCCAACAAGGATTTGTACCGAAATTCCAGGCCTTCATACCAGCGGTTGAAGCCATCAAAAAACCTTCCCAAAAAAGACTTTTTGCCCGCTGTATCGCCATGTGTGTTTTTTAACAAAATGGCGCAAAGCGCGGGTGTGAGCGTCAGTGCGACCACACCGGAAAGCACGATGGAAATAGCCATGGTCACCGAAAATTGTCGGTAAAAAATACCCACTGGACCGGACATGAACGCCACCGGAACAAACACTGCCGACATAACCAATGTGATGGCGATGATGGCGCCGCTAATTTCTTTCATGGCTTTTTCAGTGGCTTTCATGGGCGAGCTGTGGTCTTTTTGCATTTTCAAATGGACCGCTTCCACCACTACAATGGCGTTGTCCACCACGATGCCGATTGCCAAAACGAGGGCAAAAAGCGTCACCAAGTTCAAGGAAAAACCAAATAACTGCATGAAAAGGAACGTCCCGACAAGCGAAACGGGTACGGCGATGGCCGGTATCAAAGTAGCGCGCCAGTCTTGTAAAAAGACAAAAACTACGAGCGAAACGAGCAAAAACGCCTCGATCAAAGTTTTGACAACTTCGTGTACGGAGGCATCCAGGAAGCGCGATACGTCGTAACTGATTTCGTAGTCCATACCGTCGAGAAAGGCAGTTTCCTTGATTTCTGCCATGCGCTGTTTGACGGCGGCGATGACCTCGCTGGCATTGGATCCGGGCAATTGCTTGAGCATCAAAGCAGCAGCGGGGCGACCGTTGAGTTTGGCTTCTACGTCAAAATAGGTCGTGCCAAATTCCACATCTGCCACGTCTTTTATCCTTAAAATCTGTCCGTCGGGGGTGGATTTGAGTGGAATGTCGGCATACTGTTGCTCCGAGTTGAACTTGCCCGTGTACTTAATGACGTACTGCAAGGACTGGGCGGCTTTGTCCGAACTTTCGCCCACTTTGCCTGGTGCGGCTTCGATGTTTTGGGTTTGCAGGGCTTCCAAAACGTCGTCGGTTGAAAGGTTGTAGGCCAACATTTTGTCGGGTTTGAGCCAGATGCGCATGGCGTATTCCTTTGCGCCGAGGATGTCGGCGAAGCCCACGCCTTTCACACGTTTCAACTCCGCCAGCACGTTGATATCGGTAAAATTGTAAAGGAATTTTTCGTCGAGCGTCGAGTCCCGGCTGAAGATATTGAGGTACATCAGCATTGCATTTTCTTCTTTGGCAATCGCCACGCCTGCCTTGATGACCTCTTCGGGTAGTTCGCCGACCACGTCAGAAACGCGGGTCTGCACGTTGACTGCTGCCAGATCGGGGTTGGTTCCGACCTCAAAAATGATTTGAATCACGCCCACGCCGTCGTTTCCGGCATCCGACGACATGTATTTCATGCCCGGCACGCCGTTGATGGCGCGTTCGAGCGGTACGAGTGCGGCTTTGGTGACGGTCTCCGCGTTTGCGCCGGTGTACTCGACCGAGACGTTGACCTCCGGCGGCGCGACACTGGGAAATTGCGTCATCGGCAGTTGGGTCAATGCAAGGATGCCCAAAAGCGTGATGAGTGTGGAAATCACAATGCTCAACACAGGGCGATGTATAAATCTGCTTGTCATTTTTATTTGATTCAATGTGTAGGCACATGGGTGTTGCCTGGTGCCTTATTTTTTGAAATTTTTTTTGCTGGAAAAATCCATACAAGCCGGAATTATTGCGTTGCCAGCGATGGAACAATTTGCTGCATCGGGATGAGTTTACTTTCGATTTTATCTCCTTCACGCACTTTTTGGATACCCTCGTACATCACGCGGTCGTTGGTTGTCAAGCCAGATTCGATGACATAAAGATGTCCCAGCCTGAGTTTGGGTACGATGGCACGGCGTTCGACCTTATTTTCGGCATTTAATACAAAAACATAGGTTTTGTCTTGCACGTCGAAAGTAGATTTTTGCGGGATGACGAGTGCATTTTTCAATTTGTCAAAAATCAAAATTTTCCCGCTTGCACCGTGTTTCAGCACATGCCCTGGATTTGAAAAACGGGCACGGAAAGCGATGTTGCCCGTGTTTTTGTCCACGGCGGTTTCGGCGGTTTCTACAGTGCCTTGATACGGGTGGCGTTCTCCATTGGCGAGTTGCAGTTCGAGATTTTTCTTCCAGCCGTTATCCTTTCGTTTTTGCAGTTCGAAGTATTCTTTTTCCGAAACGTTGAAATAAACGAATACGTCGCGGTTGCTCGAAATGGTGGTCAAAAGGTCTCCTTCGTTGACCAAACTACCCATTTTTAGTGGTTCTCGGTTCAGCATGCCTGCAAATGGCGCGCGGACCTCGGTGAACGAAAGGTTCAGTTTGGCGGCAGAGAGGGCAGCCCGTGCTTGTTCGACCTGTGCTTGTAAGGCTTCAATTTTGGCTTCTGCGATGTTGAGTTCGGGTTTGCCGACAATGTTTTTTTCAACGAGGGTACGGGTGTTTGCCGTTTCGACTTCGGCGACTTTGACTTCGGCCATTGCACTGTTCAAGGCTGCCTGTGCCTGCCGCAATTCCTCGCGGAAAATTTTATCACTCAACGTGAAAAGCAATTGTCCGGCACGGACTTCTTGCCCTTCATCTACATGAATTTTTTCCAAAAAGCCTTTGACTTGTGCGCGAATTTCGACGTACTGCATAGATTGGATGTCGGCGACGAACGCTCGGGCAAACACCGTATCCATCACGATTGGCTGGGTGATGGGAAAAGTGTCGGGCGCGACTACGGTTTCTGCATTTTGGTCACGTTGGCAGTTGGAAAATATGCTAACAAAAGCTGCCAATAAAAGGAAGTTTTTGAAATAAAAAGTCGACATTATTTATTGAATTTGAGAAGTTTACAAACAGTTTTATGTCCACACGCGGAAGATTCGCAAATGGGTTTTTGAATGCGCGCGCATGGGCGTTTTACGGCTGTGCAGGCAGTCATTTTTTTGAAAATTTTTTAGGAAAAGGTAAAGCCGCCGAAGCCTGTGGGGGGTAAATTAAAAACCCCGATAACAGGTTCAAAAACGCAGAATCAAGCCCGCCGGAAACGGCAGATTCGACTAAAAACGGACGGCAAAAAAGAAGGGAAAAATCAGGCGTCGGGTGGCTCAACCAACTCGTCAGAAATGGACTGCGGATGAAAAGCGGGGTCTACAAAATTTCGCAGTGGTTTAAAAGGAGATTCTACAAGGAGATGAACGAGTGCTGCATGAAGCGGTTCATTAAACAACTCAAAGTGCTTTTCTACTTTCAGCGGGTTATTTTGGTCGTCATCATCGTGTTCGGGAATGGCATTTTCAATATTTAAAACATCCTCCAACGCCCATTCAATTACGGATTCGACATCATTATAGGACAAATCTTCCGGCACGGCGTTATCGTACAAGTCTGGTGCGTCCACACTCAAGTTGAGGATGACCACCGCGACCAAACCGCATAGGAAACGTGTTAGTAGATGTCGTCGAATTTGTTGCATGACTCTTTCGGAACGCAAAAGTCGCAAGTTTGTTTTATTCTATTGTATTTTTTTGTCTTGGTTGTGTCAACCGTACTTCGGTAACGCCAATCCACGGTCGATGTAGTCTCCCACAACCCAAATGGGTCATTATTCAGCGTCCAAGCAAAATTTCCAGGATATGCCAATCAATTGTCCGGTGATTCCGACCAATTTTCGGGAGATTTATCAAAATGATCGCTAGACCCCAACCAACGATCTGGAGCGGTCGCAAAATGATCCCTAGATCCCGACCAATGATCTGGAGCGCTAGCAAAATGATCGCTAGAGCCCGACCAATGATCCGGAGCGGTAGCAAAATGATCGCTAGAGCCCAACCAATGATCTAGAGCGGTCGCAAAATGATCCCTAGACCCCAACCGATGATCTAGAGACGTAGCAAAATTGTTGATGAATCCTGACTAATTATCCAGAGACAAAGTCAAAAAAACATCGAAACGCACATTGCTTTTCGGTGCTTGCCATGTTGCGCAAGGAGCCGAACGGACTTTTTTATCCGATTTCGCCTGAAAATCGCCCATCTCCGGCTTCTTATCCATGAATTGGGAGCAGTCCGCGCGGAAGTGTTCGAACAGACCTGGAAACTGCTACCTGCTGATTGGAGGAAACGCGGCTTTCGCTCCAAGCAGACGCGGATGATCTATGGATCATTTCGTTTTCGCTCCAGGAAACGCGGCATTTTCTCTGAACAATTTGATTTTTCCAGTCTAACTAAAAATTAGTTTGACTGCTTTTGAATGCATCGGCCTGTTTTTGGTGGAAAACTTCTCCCAATTTGTAACTTTTTTGGAAGGCAAAAAGCCTCATAAATAGCCTAAAATGGGCCCAAAAAGGCGTTTTTGCAGGTTTTTAAAAAATTGAAGGGGGCAAAATGGCCCAAATCAGCCCCTAAACCGTGGAAAACTTCGCCAAAAATGTAATTTTTTTTGAGGGGAGGGTGCGATCATATTTGTGGCAAGTCAAGGGTACTTGGCGCAATGATTATCTCATTTTTCACTTTTTAAATTTTTACAACATGTTAAAATCTGTCGTACGCAAAGTGTCGTACAAAAAACTCACCCAGTCTGAATTGGCCACTTTTGCTGCCAATGTGCACCAACGCATGGCTTCCCGTCCGGAATACTAGGTTTTTGCTGCGGACATCACCAACCTGGCCGAAAAAACGGAGGCCTACGCGCAGGCATTGGTGGAGGCATCGAACCGTGGTACGGATGCGGTTGCGCTCAAAGAATTGGCCAAAAACAATGTAATCGGCGCCCTGGACCGCATTGCGTTTCTCCTCGACTTCAATTTTACGGGTCAGGATGTTTGGGTGATCAATGCGGGCATGGAAATGATCCGCGAACGCCGTAAAAACCAAAACAAGCTGGAAGCGCCGTATCAATTGCGGGCTATGAGCAAGGGCGTGAAAGGGGAAATTTCGCTGCAATTCCGGCTGCCGGAACCGACGCGGGTACGCAGCAATGGGGTGGAATACTCGCTGGACAATGGTGAAACCTGGCACAATGGCACCTATGCTTCGCGCACCACGGTGACGATGTCGGGTTTGCCTTCCCGCCAGGTGGTGCAGTTTCGGGTTTGTTCGCTGGGGGCGTTTCAGTTGAAGAGCCCGTTTTCGGAGCCGGCGGAAGCGTTTGTGCTGTAAAGGAAATATCGAACACCGAACACCGAATTTCGAAATGGGCATTGTGGGGATCTTTAATCGAAGGTGTTTTTACAATCAGTTTTATTGAAAAGGTAGGTGCGGCTATGCGAATCGGATTTTCTTTAAAAATGCCTCAATCGGATTCGGTTGGGGTGTTTTTTTTGAGGTTTGGGTGAATTTCGATGGATTTGGTTTTATCATTGTTCGCTGGATTTTATTTATTCCAACTCGAATTTCTTACCAAATCCTTATAAACTTTTTTTGACCGCTACATCTATTGTTCGTTTAACTTCCAACCAGTCTGCCTTTTCAAATAATTCGAGCTTCTGGTCTTCTTCCGCATCATCAAAAAATGTAAGACTTCGCAACACTAAAAACTCGTTGCCATCTGGATATTTTTCTCGATAAAATCCCAACAATTCGGACAGCGTAAATTGCTGTAGTAAAAAGTACAAGTCGGTAAAATCCCTTTTTTTACCACGTCCGGCAATCGCCCCCAATTTCATAGCTCCAATATCAGGCAAACTGGCCAGGCGAATATCTTCCACTATTTGGATTGCACGCAACCAGGGGTATTTGTAATTTACAAAATCGACCTTTACGCCATTGATATTAAGTATTAATATATTCCGGGTATGTTGCAACAGTTGCAAATTACCCAACGGTTCAAGCAAGCCTACGATCTCATCTATATCTATCGGCCTGGCTCCAAAAAAATCAAGGTCAATGGACTTCCTGTGCCCAATTTGAAGTGCAAGTGCGGTGCCGCCAGCCAGGCTAAATCCGATTAATTCGGGTATGGCCATAATATCTTTTAATAAACCCAATGTCCCGGGTTCGACTGTATGGTATTGTAACATCGGAACTGTTCTTTTGGAATTTCAAAAATGCAACTTAAAAAACTCAGGGTTTTAGGATCCAAATCGCGGGATTGCAAGAGTTCTGTGCGGATGCGATCCAAACCATAATAAGCCCGAATGGCATTCCAATCTGACAATTGCCCATACATTACCACCCGTTCCATGACGTAACGGACATTTTTGTCCCAATCGATACGATCGTAATCGGTGTCCCAAAATAGTACTTTGGATAATTCCATTACTGGTGTTTTTAAAGGCAAATTTAGGCTATTTTTGTATTATGCCCTCAGGCTGCTCGCTCAATGTTGAATTTATTCATCGTTCATTATTTCAACCCAATGGGTTATCCTTTGAAGGATGTGGTTTATAACAATGAATCATCGCGGAACGTGCCGACTTCGGAGAAGTCACGCATTTGTAGAAAAAAACAAACGTCCCCCCTCCCTTACGACTTCGGAGAAGTCGTGCATTTGTAGATCGTGCATTTGTAGATCTTTCACAACCCCAGACAAAGGTCGCGTTGCGGAAAAACATGCGACCTCTAACGAGGTCGTGCGGGAATGTTATCATGGGGCGTTGCTACCAATATTTGACCTCTAGCGAGGTCATCGCGCTACCTAAAATAGGACAGGTATTCTTTGAAGGATATCGGTTTATATCAATGAATCATCAGCGCAACACGACGACCTCGCTAGAGGTCGAACATTTGTAGAAAAATAAACGTCAGCCACGCCCTTACGACCTCGCTAGAGGTCGAATATTTGTAGGTCGCGCATGTGTCGCACAATGAACGGCGCCCCACCATTGCACCCCCAATGTAAAAACATGCGACCTCTAACGAGGTCGTGCGGAAATGTTATCATGGGGCGTTGCTACCAATATTTGACCTCTAGCGAGGTCAGGGCGCTACCTAAAATAGGACAGGTATTCTTTGAAGGATATCGGTTTACATCAATCAATCATTTGCGCAACACGACGACCTCGCTAGAGGTCGAACATTTATAGAAAAATAAACGTCAGCCACGCCCTTACGACCTCGCTAGAGGTCGAATATTTGTAGGGATCGAATTTGTAACATAATAAACGTCCGATCCACCGCACCTACCCATAAAACATGCGACCTCTAACGAGGTCGTGCGGAAATATTATCATGGGGCGTTGCTACCAATATTTGACCTCTAGCGAGGTCAGGGCGCTACCTAAAATAGGACAGGTATTCTTTGAAGGATATCGGTTTACATCAATCAATCATTTGCGCAACACGACGACCTCGCTAGAGGTCGAACATTTGTAGAAAAATAAACGTCAGACCAGCCCTTACGACCTCGCTAGAGGTCGAATATTTGTAGGTCGCGCATGTGTCGCACAATGAACGGCGCCCCACCATTGCACCCCCAATGTAAAAACATGCGACCTCTAACGAGGTCGTGCGGGAATGTTATCATGGGGCGTTGCTACCAATATTTGACCTCTAGCGAGGTCAGGGCGCTACCTAAAATATGGAAATATCGAACACCGAACACCGAATTTCGAAATGGGCATCGTGGGGATCTTAAATCAAAGGTGTTTTTACAATCAGTTTTATTGAAAAGGTAGGTGCGGCTATGCGAATCGGATTTTCTTTAAAAATGCCTCAATCGGTTTCGGTTGGGGTATTTTTTTTGAGGTTGGGGGGCTTTTTTGTTTCGCGCAGATGTTACCCAGATTAAAAGCACAGAGGTTACGCAGAAAAATCTGTGTAACATCTGCGAAAACCAATCTGTGTAACATCTGCGCGAAACAAAAACATCGCAAATCACCTAAACCTTGATTGGGGTATTTTTTATGATTTCCGCCGCTTCCACCGGACTGATGTTACCCAGCGCGCTCGCTTTTTCGATCAACCATTCGCGGTCGGAGACGTAGCGTCTTTCGGTGATGCGTTGGAGCAATTTGATCCCGCGGTCGCGGTCACCTTGTTTGGAATTGAGCAATTGACTCAGGATACTGGCAAAATTGGCATTAAACGCGATGGTATCGGGCGGCAGGTTTTTCTGGGGCAGGCGCACCACGAAAATCCGGAAGGTTTCGGATTTGAAATCCGTCAGGTCCGATTTAAGTTCGTAATAGGTTTTGAGTTCCAGTCGCCGGGCGATGAGGGTAAATTTGACTTCCGGCATGCTCAAAGGCAAATGGTCGATTACCGCATTGTACGCTTGAACAGCAAAATAGTAATTGGCCAGGCAAAGGCGGTAATAAACGCGATCTGCGCTTTCCCCGAGCATGGCATCTTTATAGGTTTCCAAAAAATGGTAGGCCCAGGCCGTTTCTTTTACCTGCAAGGCCATGGTAACGGCATTGACGAATGCGCTGGAAGTGATTTTGCCTTTATAAAAGATATGTCCGAGTTCGACATTCGTTTTCATGAGTCGAAACATGGTGTAGGCAAATTGGGCATGGCCATTATTGATCAGAATAATGCATATATTTCTTAAATAGGTGTAAAACGTTTGCAGGGTATGTCCGTCGAACAAGGCTTCATTTTCCTGCAAGTAATTAAGGATAAAGTTGAATTCTTCTACCTGGATGTCGGTTTTGTACAACAATTTTTGAATATGTTGGTACACGAACAGCAGGGCAGGTGAATCAGAGGGTTCTTGTTGGTAGGAATCTTTTAGAAGCGTTTGCAAAAAAGGGGGTGGATGAAGGTTGACCAATTTTTGCTGTAACAAGTATCGGTTTAGGAAGTCGTGCAGGTTAATTTGGTGGTAATCTTCGAACGATTGAATGATGTTCGGGAGGTCGAGGTCGCTGCGTTGGTTGTTGTGGAGGCTATTCCAGTCCAATTTTTCGTATTGAAACTGATAAAATTCGAGGGCGGTTTTGAGCGATTGTTTTTGGTTTGCTTTAACGTAGGCTTCGAGTTGTTTGAAGCCCTGTTGGTATCGGGCCACCATACCTTTTGCTTTATAGACTTGCAGGATATCGAGCAGTTGGTGGAATTCATTTTCGGGTTGCAGGTAATGTTGGTGGAGTTGGAAATTGCGCAAGCTTTTTCCGAGGTTGACCATGATTTTATCGATTTTACGTTCCACGAAGGCCTTTTGGGGAAACATTTGCGCAAACACGGCTTCTTTTTGTAGGGCTTCTTGCTGAAAATCAGGATGATGGTCCACGATGATTTCCAGGAGTTGGACCGCTTCATTTCGGTCAAATGGTTGGTCGCGCATCGACCAGTAGAGATACTCCTGGAAAGAGGTCAATTGATCTTTGGTGAAGGTTTGTAAGACCTCTAACAAATTAGAGTTGATCATAATACCAAAAGTTGGTGGAAAACTTCCTGAAAAATGTACTACTTTTTTTTTGGGGCCTGCAATAATATTGCAGCAGATTGAAACAAACAACAACACTTTTAAAATTGCACACCCATGCGACACATTTTCTTTTCCTTGATG
>Ga0247832_1006509_pt1 | contig 12765 bp, 13 predicted proteins | sample LaCruzMarch2015__10_FD_192407 | JGI IMG/M metagenome (GOLD analysis project Ga0247832, IMG submission 192407) | Freshwater microbial communities from meromictic Lake La Cruz, Castile-La Mancha, Spain - LaCruzMarch2015_4m | ecosystem: Environmental > Aquatic > Freshwater > Lake | place: Spain... | reverse complement strand
ACACTCAATAAATCCATGTTGATCACTCCTCATCCCCCAACTCTCAGCCAGGGGGCAGTTCAAACATGGGTCAATTCTCAATGAAAATTTGTGCCTCTACCGGGTCACTTCTCGGCGACAATCAACACTGTAGATCACAATTGCACGAATCGTGAAACTCACGGTTTAACCCCCCAAGCGGCTGCGACCGAGATTTCCGATCCAGAATTCGATAGCCACCTGCCCATAAATTTGGCGCGGTCGATTATCGATTTCATCTCAGCCGTCGTCGAGTCGATAAATGATTTTGGAAATGTGGCTTTCTTCGCGCCAGGCAACAGACTGTGGCCTTCTCCAGCAGAAAGCGTCTCTGTCGCCATCCCGAACAAAATGCCTTCCTTGACGTAAGGAACGATATTTTTTGCGCGGCTGGCAAACCCGACCAACAGGTCTTCGTTTTCCTGTAGCCACCCATAGAGAGGCGTGACCGTCCTATTTGGCAGTCGCTCTCTGCTTGCGCGATGGAGCGTTGCCGTCATCGCTATAACCACGATGGTTATGGGAGCGCCATCTGCTTGCGCCTTCACGTAATCCTTCAGAAAGTCATGAATCAACGCGCACATGAAGGCGGGATTGAAGAGGTTAGCCTCCTCAATCGGACGATCTTGCCATTTATCAAGGCTCACCATTGTCACCTCCATCGCCGAGATGATCAGTGAAGTGTGGATGCCACCCCACTTTTAGCCGATCAGAGAGACCCTGAAATGAACCGGCGGTGATCCAACCTTCCACCACATTGCGAAACCCAACCTGCTGTTGGTTAGCCCAATGATAGACGGCACGCCCAACCCTTCGTTTCCCATCATCGTCCGCGCCTGCGGCCTCAGAACAATCTGCCTCGAACCGACGCTCCCATTGATCTTGCAGCCTTGAATCGTACTTCGCCGCTTCCCCATCGAGAAGAAGACCTTCGCGAGCCCATTTGGAGCGCTGCGCTTTCGCGCGATAAAAATCACGAACCCCGTTTCGGATAGTAGTGTCAGGCAACTGCACCAAACGCATTTGTCTCACATAAACTTCGGCTTCATCGCTTGGATCGTAGGTCTTGTCGCCCAGCTCATCAGGGGCACTCACCGGCAATCCATCGGGGCCGTACATGCCGCCAATCTCATTGGCTTTCCTAAGTATGTCCTGCAACGGGATTTGCGTTTTCTCATCACCGACCAATCTCTTGGCAACGACCTTGAGCCACCAGCCCTCCAGCATCTCGGTCACTTTGTCCGAATGGCTTGGTGCTAAAATCCGAAGTTCACCCTCGATATCGTCAAGCACGTCGGGGAGGTTAGGTGCGGCATCCAAAACGTGAATAGATTTCAGAAGCAATGCTGCTTCCTCGTCGGTCAGGGTCAAAAAAAGCTCTCGCCCAACCTTGGTGGTCTGGTTCACCGATGACGTTGCAATCGCCCGCAACCCGCTCAACGCGGCTTGACGATCAGACGCGTTCGTTTCTGGGCGAAGCTTTGATATCGCTGATCCATCGGGCGCAACGGCCGTTGTGATCAACAACCGTCGCGTGTCAGCATTCGCGATCACACCTGACTTGAAATCCTCGATCCAAATACGAAGCGTCTTCCAAACATCAACGCTGGAATCCGTCAGCTCCTTTGGAGAGATATGATGCTTCGCTTGAACGAGACATTCCGCATGATCATCGCTCTCGAAAGCAATGTCATCAAATTTCTCGATTGAAATTTGGCCGTTCGGCCTCTTCTTTACTGCTTGAAGCCCAAGCAAAAGGGCGAGACGACATTGATAAATGTATTCCGCTAGAGAACCTGACGCATCAAATTGGTTCGCCGAAGTCAATCGGAACCTCCCTTGATTACAAACTATCAGCGATTCCATCGGGATGAAACCCTACGCTTAGCAGTTTCGAACACAACTCTCGCCGCCTCCTTCCGCTGCCCCTGAGATTCAGCCGCGAATATGGCCGGATGTGTCATCCTGTCAACAGGCTGCCCGCTCCATTCGCACCCATTTCATAGGCGCTCCCGTGTTGCCTGTTCCGCTTGGGCTCTGCCCAGGCTGACCGACTGCCTGTGCCATCCGGCCCTTTTCCTTCGCGTCCTCAGGAACAGCGAAAGGAGACCGGACATGACTACCAAAACTGCTTCACGCTTCGACGTTTACGAAGCCATCACCAATCAGATCATCTCTGCCATCGACGCAGGCGCTGGCAAAGTTCAGCTCCCATGGCACCGCAAAGGCGCTTCGATCATGCGCCCTGTCAATATCGCCAGCAAGAATGCCTATCGCGGCGTGAACACAGTTGCCCTCTGGGCTGCCGCCGACGCCTTCGGCTACGACCACGGCCTCTGGGGCACTTACCGCCAATGGCAGGAACGAGGCGCACAAGTCCGCAAGGGCGAGAAATCCTCCCTGATCGTCTTCTACAAGGAATTCGACCGCGATGACGCATCCAATGACGAGCAGTCCGGCGATGACCGCCAGCGCCGCTATATGGCCAAGGCCTCCTATGTGTTCAATGTCGCGCAGGTGGACGGCTACGTCTCGGAAGAGACCGCCACGCCAGAAGTGCAGATCGACCCCATCGAAGCGGCTGAAGACCTGATTGCTGCCACGGGTGCACAAATCCGCATCGGCGGCGAGGAAGCATATTTTGCCCCCAAGGCCGACTATATCGCCATGCCGAGCCAGCACCACTTTATCGGCACCGAGACCTCAACCGCCACTGAGGGCTGGTATTCCGTGCTGCTGCATGAACTGACCCACTGGAGCGGCCATGAAAGCCGTTTGGCCCGTCAGTATGGCGAACGCTTTGGTGATGATGCCTATGCGATGGAAGAGCTGGTTGCCGAGCTTGGCGCGGCTTTCCTGTGCGGTGATCTTGGCATAACCGTTGAGCCGCGTCCCGACCACGCCGCCTATATCGACCATTGGCTGCGCATCATGAAGGGCGACCGCAAGGCGATCTTCACTGCCGCCAGCGCCGCCAACAAGGCGGCTGAGTATCTCAAATCCCTTGGCGGCGCGTAAAGCGCCGCCTTTCCCATGCTATCCACGTCCAAGATCAGGCGTACGTGAGCAGTGCATGCCCGGCCTTGCAAATAAGGTCAGGTTTACATCCCTGTTTTGGCTAGACGGATAAGGCTCTCCCTGTAACGAGAATCCGAATCGATTTAATAAAAAATGCATCGTGTCATTCTTCGTGGTAGCGTATATTCCTTTTTCCCTAAATTGATCGTCCAACGCTTTTTCTATCAGTGTCTTTGCATGCCCTTGGCCACGGTGGTTAGGGTCCACGACAATCCAACCCAACTCGAGTTGGTATGAATCCGCCAGAGAACTTACTTTCGCTTTTTCAAAAACATTCTTTCGATAACCATCATATGGTTGCTTTATAGCTGCCGTACCAATCAATTTATCGTCACTAAATAGCATAACAAGCGATAAAGCCCCTTCAATCAATCCGGTCAATGTGTTCTCATTTACCTCACCGCCAATTTTCACCATATTTGCGAAATCCAACTTCTTCTGATGAGAACATTGGTTTGGCAAAAAGGTTAGACACTTAATTTTATTATCGTCTGTCACTTTCTTACTTTCACTTGCAATTCGCCATGCATGGCTAACGGATAGCAGTATATCACTATCGCATAAGACGATTGCTAACAGAAAATCGCAAATTTAGCTCTTTTGGCTCGAAGTTTACCGCCCCAGATCAGGCCCACGGTCGGGCGATGTCCGACCGCGCGGCTGATCCTTGCCACGTTCGGATTCACCGCGACCGCTGGACTGGCGCGAGAATTCGCTGCGGACATTGCCGCGCTCGCTGCCAGCTTGTTGCTGAGTTCTCTGGCTTTCGGCCATTTGGCGGTAACTTGCTGCCTGCCGGTGCAGGGCGAATATCTGCTGGGCATGCCGTTCCCGCGCTTGCTCGATCTGCTGTTGCAGGCGCTGGCGTTCAGCCATCTGCGCGGCGATCAGCACCTGGCGCTGTTCGCGGTCGCGCTGGAGCGCGAGGAAGGCTTCAACCTCATTACTCTTCTGCGTTTTCTGGTAATCGCCGGTCAGGCGATCCCATAGCCCCATGAAGCCTTTGCGCAGACGGTCGGCGCGTTCCCGCGTTTCGGCCTGCCAGCGCTGCTTCTGACCTTCCTCTTGTTTATCCCGCTCCGCCCGATGCCGTTCGGCCATAGCCGTTGCCTGTGCCTTCAGCGGTTTCATAACAGCATGGGCATTCTGTTTGGCTTCGCGGATATAGCTGGAAACACGAGGCGCGATCTCGTTTGCGATACGCGCCTTGGTGGCTTCCACGCTCAGCAGATCGTCAGGCTTGCCCAGCTTCGCCGTGACATCCTTCGCCTTCTTGTCGATCAGGCGCGAGAGGGCGAAGACTTCGCCCTCATAGGTGACGGCGACATAGCCGCGCCTGTCGCCCTTGGCCAGATACAGCCCGCGCTCTTCGAGCGCACGGGCGAAAGACTCGCGGTTGTCCGACACTGCCCAGCAATCCTGCACCATGCCTTTCAGGTCTTGGGAATTGAGGCCAGCGCGTTTGGCCTGCTGCCATTCGGCCAGCGTGAAATTGCGGGGATCGCGTTCCCCATTCGCCATGAGGCCGCGCGGCATTTTCCAGCCGTTATCGAGGAACAGCTCCCGCGACACTTCCTGTAGCTTGGACTTGTAGAACGAGAGCTGCTTGGCGGTCATGGTTTCGGCATCAATGCGAGACCAGACGACATGGGCATGGCGGCGGCCTTCCTTTTCATGGAAGACCACCATGCGCGGCTGGCCTTCCAGACCCAGCCGCTCTTCGATCTTGGCGATTGCGCCCTCGAAGACTTCGACGCGAACGGCTTCCGTCTCAGGCGGGTTGAGCGACACGGAAAACAGGTATTGCTTGCAGCGCGTGCCCATCGCCATGGCTTGGGCTTCCTTCATCGCGCCCATGACGGTCTCAGACACGAAGCCGCTGACTTCGTGGATTTCGACCTGTTCATTCTCGGTCTTCAGCAGGTGAAGCCCGAGCTGCGTTCCGCCGCTGCGCTGTGACGCCTTGATAATCATGGTTGCCCGGAATCCAGTCCCAGCGCGGCAATGAGCATCCGGCGCATCTCCGCGATTTCGGCAACACCTTGCTGCAAGGCCGCTTCGGTATCGGGAGTAACTGGAAGCGCGCCGCTATTCGCCAGCTTGGCCAGTTGGTTAAAGTTATTGGCAAGGCGGGATTGTCCAAGCTGGCCGAGTGCCCGCCCGATCAGTTCCCGATCTTCGCTGGCAAGGCCACGACGCTGGCGCGGCGGTGGCGGCGCATCGGCATCGAGGACACGGGAAATGATATATGCGCCGAGCGGCATATCACCGGCTTCGGCCAAAAGCCGTTCCCGCTGCTCAGATGTCAGCCGGATCGAGAACGGAGCGGGGCGCTTGCGTTTGCTCACGCAGCCCCCCGCCGTCAGGCCGTCTTGCGCCTCCGCACGGCAACCGGATGGTTGTCGCGCGGGGCGCTCCCATCCTTACTTTCATTGGCATGTTCAGGCGACGATTTTGCGGGGCTCAGCTTCTGAAGGACACTGTTCCAGTCCTTCAAAATCTGCATGATTTGGTTCGAACTCGCTCCCTGCAAGCCCACCATTTTATCATTTGAATCAGTATTTTAACTTTCAGAGGAACATAGCTTAATGCCATGAAACGCCCCAAATGGGCTTGCGTTCAAGAGGTCAAGTTATTGTTTCAGGGCACAGACAATACAAACGGCCGGGTCATGATAAATGAACGGCCACCCGGCATCAGCATGCAGCCAGCAAACCCAGATCTTGTTGCGCCAATCGACGCGGCAAGCCAAAGCAGGCCCGCCAATGACCAAAATGCGCCAGAAGAATCTAAGCCGCCTCGCCGTCCGGGACGGCCATCCGCTCATAGACGCGAGATCGTGCATCATGGACGCGCGTTAGGAGATCTCGACGCAAGAGCATTGTTGCGTGCGCCGGAACTCGCAGAGCTCCTAGGCCTGACCATGTCCACCTTGGCAAAACTACGATGCTCTGGAAAAGGTCCACCATTTTACAAATTGACCAATCAAACGGTTGGCTATCGCCAAGATGAAGTCATGGAATGGCTTTCCAAACGGCGCCGGGTGTCGACGTGGACTCATGAAATCTAACAGCGCATTTAAAATCAGCGGCAGCGTGAAGAAGAGGTCGATTGCAATTGGTCCAATTTGCTGAGCTGGGGCGTCAACAGCGTCCATTTTATTGAACGGTAAAGCCCAACTTCCGCTAGCGGGAAAGCTAGGGGCACGTCATTTCATTACACGATAAGATGTGAACAAAGCTGACCCAATCCAAGCCGGAAACCGCCATGCTAAAAAGCCGATCAATTAGGTAACGAGACGCCTTGCGACCTCAAGATCGTGCAAATGCAATCAAGGGCGACAAATCGTGCGCATCGGCGGCTCGCAATGCTTCAACATAGGCCCGCCGCGTTGTCGTGGCGTCGACGAGGTTCTGACTGCCCCAAGAGAAGGGTGGTCTGCCTAACTGCATTGCCAAAAGGTCACCCACGAGGCGCGAGAAGCGTCCATTTCCATTGGGGAATGGGTGGATAAAGACAAGGCGATGACTGAAGCGAATGGCGATCTCATCGGCGGGGAAGGTGCAATTGGCAATCCAAAATTTCGTGTCGTCAATCGCTTGGGCAAGATCAACGCCAATGCGGTAAGCATTTACGCCGATGTTGCGCGCGGTAGTGCGATATTGTCCGGCCCATCGCCAAGTTTTGCCAAACATGCGCTTATGAAGTTCACGCAAGAACGCTTCATCCAGCACGTCGCGCTGTCGTCCGCGCATCCATTTCATCGCGGCGGCAATATTGACCTGTTCGGCTTCATTCAACTCACGGCGTAAGGTGATGTAGGATGGAATGAGGGCTTCGCGCTCATCGGCTTCGAGCGGCGTGTTTGCGTCATCATCTTCATCAAAAATTGGATCGCTCATTCGTCATCCCAGACGCGGCGCAAGGATCCCGATAGAAGTTCACCGACCAATCGCTCACGCTCGGTGACCAAATCCTCTTTGGTCAAAGCCTGGTTCTCAAGGCGCATTGTATGATGAAGCCGTTTAAGCTCTTGATCGGCTTTGCGCATCGCTTGGTCGCGCAAAAGATCGTCCAGTGGTTTTGTCGGCACAATCGCATAAACAAAAGTGCAGCCCATTGCTTCGGCTGTTTCACGCAACGTCTTGATGGTAGTAGCACCCGTGATCTCAGCCTTTTCGATGGTGCTGAGGCGCGATTGAACAACCCCCATGCGTGAGGCAAGCTGTTGGGCGGTAAGCCCCAACGCTTCGCGGATGGCTTTGACCCAGCCCGTGCGTGGCATAGGCAATGGCTCGTCACGCAAGCGTGCGAGCCGTTTATCAAGATTTTTGCGCGCCAACAAGGCTTGATCGGGGGGCATTGCTATGATCCTTCTCCGGTAAAGTAGCACATATATATGATTGAATCAACAAATTTCAATCATATATACGTGATTAATTACAATACATTTAATCACTTATATAGGATGCAATTGCGGTCTGGAATCTATTCTCCGCAAGGCTCAGCCCCCGATCTAAAAGCGTGAGTTGGTTGCTTGCGGCTTGGCGTGCTTGGCATTTGTAGCAGCATTTTTGAGCACCGGCAGCCTCGAACCATGCTTGTTAATTGTGGCTATTTATCTCCGCGTGACAACGCGGACACGGATGACGAGCCCACGCAGCCATATTCTTTTGACCATCAACCATTGTGCGTCATCGCCTCAAGATAGGGGCGCATCACCTTCCAAGCTCCACAGTCGACGGCGGCCTGTGCGATTTCTGATGGACTTGCCTTGCGCTGAGATATGGCGCTGCGCAGACTCTCTATGGCAACAGAGCGATCGACCAGCTTTGGATTACGGAATGCGTCCGCAAGTGCCTTAGCTACCGAATAGATCGGCACGGCGACACCGGAAATCATGTGCCGCTCCACACCATACTCGAGATAGGGTTTCCGAAAGCGAACAATTCGGATGGATGGGAAGTCTAGCTTGGGCTCCCAGTCTTTCGCACCGATGGCGATCCAGACCTGTCTTGGCATCTGATCAGTTAGTCCGTGATAGGCAAGCGCAGTGCTCATACAAATACGTCCTTTGGGGATCCGCTTTGAGACTTCGGTAAGCGTGCTATCGGCATCTAGTTCGGCATTGGGGAGTTGATAAAGGCCGCGTGTGAGCCTCTGGATCTTGCCGCTTGCGACCGCGCGCGCCAATGTTGCCGCCGTGACACCTTCTTCGAGAATCTCATGTGCACGCGCCATTGTCCTCTCGGAGAGAAGCTGGACGATCTTTTCACTCTGGGTTTGCACATTGTTCATTTCGATACTTTATCTAGGACAAATTAAGATATTGTCCTAGATTTAATATCACCCATGACGCTTGATGGTCTAGACATAAGCCAAGCCCTTTCAAGCGTAACAAGCGCGCCAGTTAATGCCTCCAACACGCGCGCAGTTCCTTTTGCTCAAGCGCCCTGCCCGTCCCCTTGGCATTGGGTCAAATAACTAGAGAAACCCACCATGCCTTGGACCGAAATCGGAGGGGCATGTCATGACCTCTTCAGAGAATGGGAGAATGCCTTCGTCTTGTCCAACCTTGGCGCATTCGAGATTGTCCGCCTATCGGCGACTTTTGGCCGAAAGCGGTAAGTCTGCTTTGGGGGGGCTTGGGCGGTGAAAGCGGACGTTCGAAGTTCTGGACCTCAAGTGGCACCTCCGCCCATTGTACGACGCCCCGTTGGACAAGTGATCATGATAAATAAATGTAGGGAAATGGCGCATCCAAATCTGGTTTCATCCCCGTTTTCAAAATGTCATACGGAAGTGGTATTCCCAAGAAGATCCCAAGCACCGGCTAGACTGCTCTAATTTGACAGATAATTTTGGCGTACAGAACAAGGGCCACCGAATGTACAAGCGGCTTAGCCAATTCAGCCTGCTGTGCGCGGGAGCGGTTTTGCTGCCTAGTTTGGCTTTGGCTAATGACATCTTGGTCAGCGCTGCCATGGAAAATGAATCGGCCGACACCATATCTGCGCGCCCAATCGACACTGACGCCGAAGTCATCACCGTGTGGGGCAAGCGTGCACGTCAAATCGGCACTGCGCAATCCGCTTCAGAGGGGCAAGTTGACTTTAGCAAGTTTGTCGATCGTCCACTTTTGCGCGTTGGGGAACTGGCCGAAGTCGTTCCGGGCCTTGTTGCCACACAGCATTCGGGAACAGGGAAAGCCAACCAGTATTTCTTGCGTGGCTTCAATCTCGATCATGGCACTGATTTTTCAATCAGTCTGGATGACATTCCGCTCAACCTTCGCACTAATGCTCATGGGCAAGGCTATCTTGATATCAATTTTCTGATCCCAGAGATCATTGGCAAAATCGGTTATCGGAAAGGGGTGGCCAGCGGTGACGTCGGCGACTTTTCGGCAGCAGGCTCTGCGAGCTTCTCGACCTTTGACCTCTTGCCACACTCATTTATGCAAGTTGAAGTGGGTGAAAACGCTTGGCAGCGCGCTGTTATCGGAACCAGTTTTGGCGAAGCTGGCTATATGGCCTGGGACTTTACCCAAGATGATGGACCTTGGACGAAACCTGAGAACTTGGAAAAGATCAACGGCTTCATTCGCCTCAATCATGATGCTTGGTCACTCAAGGCCGGCACGTATCAAGCACAATGGGATGCGACTGACCAAGTCCCTGCACGCGCGATTGCATCAGGTGCGATTGACCGATTGGGCAATATTGACAGTAGCGTGGGGGGTAAAACCCGGCGTTTATTTACCAATCTTGGTTACAAAGCCGAAGGGCTTTCGGCCAATCTCTATGCCATGCGTTACGAGCTTAATCTATTCTCTAACTTCACTTATTTTCTGAACGATCCCGTAAATGGCGACCAGTTTGAACAGGCCGAACGACGAACGACTATTGGAGGCTCTGTTCGCCAAAAGCTCAATCCAATTGGTGTTTGGACACCAACAATCGGACTTGAAACCCGTTTTGATGCGATTGATCCCATTGGCCTCTATCAAACTAACAAGCGTAGCCGCCTGCAAACGGTGCGAGAAGACAGTGTCGATCAGAGTAGTTTTGGCGCTTATGCTATGTTGGATGGCGCGTTGGGTCGCGCACGGGTCAATGTAGCTCTGCGCGCCGACGCCATGGCGGTCGACGTAACATCAAGTGACACGCGCAATTCTGGTAAAGCAGATGACGTGATCCTTTCTCCAAAAGCGTCCTTGGCTTGGCGATTTGCGCCGTCACTGGAAGGTTATGTTAGCGCGGGCCAAGGTTTTCATTCCAATGATGCACGCGGTGCGACAATTGCTTTTGATCCAGCTACCGGCGACGGCATTTCGCCCGTTCCGATTTTCGTGCGCGCTACTGGATTTGAAGCAGGCCTTCGTTATGAGCGGCCAAAGTTTAGCGCAACTGCCAGCATCTTTGCCTTGGACCTTGAGTCAGAGCTTGTTTATGTTGGTGATGCTGGAACCACTGAACCATCCGATGCATCACGCCGATCTGGCGTTGAAGTGACCTTCACGCGCGCCATTGGCAATTGGTTGACTTTGGACGGGGCTGCCGCCTTCACACAGGCGCGATTTAGAGATGTTGACCCCGGCCAAGACCGCATTCCCCTTGCCCCCGAATACATGTTGAGCGGCGGGGCTACTGTGCAGCTTGGTAGCCGTTGGACTGGCTCTTTAACTGTTCGCCATTTAGGTGCTGCCCCTTTGATCGAAGATAATTCTCAGCGCAGCGAGGCCTCTACGGTCGCCAATGGAAGGGTCGCCTATCGTCAAGGCCGATACACGATTGCCCTTGAGGCGCTCAACATGTTTGATAGTCAGGCCGCGGACATCACGTATTTCTACGCCTCCCGCTTATTTGGTGAACCAGCCGACGGCGTTGAAGACACCCACTTCCACCCCATCCCGCCGCGCTCGCTCAGACTTCAGCTGCGCTTGGAATTCTGACATACCAGCAATCCACTCAAGAAATCATCGCGTCGAAAAATGCGATCCCTGAGGCATTGTCCGATTTCAAGCAACAGCCAGCAATGCGCTCTGCGCCGTAGGGTGCGTTCCGACCAGAATGCACCTTGGCCAAGCAATTCCTGAGTTCGTTTGGGGCCTTAGCCAAATGACTTGGAACGGTTCAATGCGTCCCTCCGCTTGCCTTGACACCCCATTTTGCGCGCCCAAACTCGACCCAGCCTTTGCGAAGGCAGAGCCTGCGGCAAAGGCTGTCCTAGTGGAAACAATCAAAACGAAGACCACTTTCGTTGCGGTGGTGCAGTCCTGTAGGACCGCACCCTACAAGCTGCCCTCATAAATGTCCGCTTTCAAGCAACCGCCAACCCGCCCTAAACGACCACCCCTGGCGCAAAGCAGACCAATCACTCAGCGCAAGGCCCTTACCTGGCCACGCCAGCCTGGCCACCCGCCTTCACCCGCTCCCCAATCTCATTGACCAATGCATGCAAAGGATCATCCCTAAGGTGCGCATAGCGTTCGGTGGTCCGCATCTGAGTATGATCTAAGGCTTTCCCGATCAGCTACAGGCTGGCGCCGGCCTCTCTGCAAAGGACGCGAACGAGTGGCGTAAGTCATGTATCCGGATATCCTCAAGGCCTGCCTCAGTTAGCAGACTATTATCATTGACTTTTCATGACACTTTATTCTGTCTGTCCTCGGTCCTAGGACCGGGGACAGACTGAGTGAAAGGGCGAGGCTCTGGAAACCGATTATGAGTCGCTTTATTTGTGTGCGGGCGGGACAGGGCAATATTGGCCGCAACGATCTGGCCTGGGGCGCTGAGGCTCTTGTTTTCGATGCAGCCTTTCCCATGCCCCCCGACATCGGTGCGTCAGCACGTCATTATGTCTGCGACCTGATTGAAGGATCACCTGCCTGGCTTGCTTTATGCTTTCACGGCCTTGAACCAGAAGGGTGGGGCCCGATCGCGTCTGACAACCTGGCAGACTTGTTGGACCTGTGTCTCAGTAAGGGCATTAGGATCGCTCCGCCTTTAGCCTGTATCGGATCGCTTTCCAGTCCCCGGCCAGCAGGAAATGGGGTATGAGCGCAAGCTGAAAGGCCGACCAAGCCAGTCACCAAATCGGGTGTGCGTTTACCGCGAAGATTTGGAAACTTAATCACCTTTGAAGGTCGGGGGTCGCTTTTCAAGGAATGCTTTGCGGCCTTCCTGAAAATCTTGCGTCCGCACCGTCAAGAGGTACTGATCGCGATCCATAAAGCTCGTGGCATAATGGTTTGCGTTGGCCTGCGCATTAACTGCTTCTTTGGTCATTCGAACCGGTAAGGGCGGCAGCGAGGCCAGTTTGGCGGCCCACCCTTTCGAGACCTCAAGGGCGCTGCCTTTGGGTGTAACTTCGTCGGCCATTCCCCAGGCGAGGCAAGTCTCTGCACTTGCTGGCTCGCCAATCATGACGAAACGTTTTGCCCGCGAAGGGCCCACCAAGTTCGTAATGCGTGGAATACTGTTCCAGCTCATATTTATTCCCAGTGGAACTTCGGGGAGCCGCATGTAGCTCCCCTCGCCCATAATCCGGAAGTCGCAGGCGACGGCCAAGGCGCAGGCGCCGCCGATGCAATAGCCTTCGACAGCGACGATTGTGACAGCCTCAATCTCTTCCCAGGCACGGCACAAATCGGGGCCCAACATGATC
>Ga0247832_1006508_pt1 | contig 12767 bp, 10 predicted proteins | sample LaCruzMarch2015__10_FD_192407 | JGI IMG/M metagenome (GOLD analysis project Ga0247832, IMG submission 192407) | Freshwater microbial communities from meromictic Lake La Cruz, Castile-La Mancha, Spain - LaCruzMarch2015_4m | ecosystem: Environmental > Aquatic > Freshwater > Lake | place: Spain... | reverse complement strand
GTGGGCGACCATTGGATTCAGCCTTGGCGATTGCACAAGCAGATCGTAATGCCTTTCCTTTGAAACCTACATGCTTTAATAATTCAACCAACTGCCCATCACTTAGATTATGAGCATTTTCGTACTTCTCTAACATTTTCTCCTTAGAAACCAAAAAAGCCCCTTTAAGGGCTGAGTCCGATTCCTGCGTAGTTTTTATTAGAGTCTTAGTTTCAAGAGCGTTAGCGGCGTTGCTAAAAGGTGCTATCAACCCAACCATCGCTATCAAACCTAACCAAACCCCTGTTTTATTTTCTCTCATTGTATATTACCTCCTAGAGCAAAATAACTACCTTTCGGTAGCATTGTATTAATTGTAGCACGGATTTGGGGTCAAAAGCAAGTTTTAGCAATATATTTTTATTTTATTATAAATTTCATGCTTGGAAGTGGTATAATAATTGAATGGCTGAAACAACTATTTATGATTTGCCTTACCCAACAAACACAGATCCTGTCGATGTTGCTGGGGATATTCAATCATTAGCAGAAGCAATAGATGCAGTATTACCTACGATTGGTCTTCCATTTCATACCCTTGAAATTCGTAATGTTAGCGGGGTATCAATTGCAAAAGGAGACCCTGTATATATAACAGGATTCTCTACTAAACCTACAATTGCAAAAGCAAATGCAGCAACAATTGGAACATTTCCAGTAGTAGGTTTGGCACAGTCTGCAATTGGAAATTCATCAGATGGAGTGATTGTACTCTCTGGTGTTTTTACTGATATTAATACCGCTTCATATACAGCAGGAGATGTTTTGTATGTAGCATCTGGCGGAGGGCTTACAGCAACCAAGCCAGCATCTAATGTTGTTACAGTTGGTGTTGTTGCAAAATCTAATTCAACAAGTGGTATTATTCTTGTTACATCCCCACGATCAAGAGCAGCAACTTGGGGAGCACTTAAGGAAGGCTTACTATAATGGCAACATACAGAGGACAAGGTACAGATTCTTTTTCAATTGGAGCAGCCCCTCCAACAGTTCTATGGACAGTAGTTCGTGGAGACACAGCGGCATTTAGAGTTTATGTTACAGATGAAAACCGTCAACCATTAACTATTGATGACTGGACTATTTCAATGGACATTGCTAGGAGAACCGTTAATAATAACGTGGTAACTTATCCAGTAATTGTTGCATTAAGTCCAGAAGCAACTTTAGATGATGATGATGGAGAGTTTACAGTTTCACTTTCTGCTGGAGAATCTGAAGATCTTGAAACAGGAGATATTTTTGATATTCAATTATCTGACAATACCCGCACATGGACAATCTGTAAGGGTACAGTAACAGTAATTGAAGATGTAACTTCTGCTGAGAGTTAATCATGCCAGTTGAAAAAATTACTACCCTTGAAATTGCAAAGGTATCAGTAAAACCAACTGAATATACAAAAGTAAACATAACAAGAATAGGCACTACCCTTGCAGAGGTTCAAGGCATTTATCCATTCAAAGTTAGGTTTCAAGATATTGGCTACCCTGGTTTTTCTAGCAACAATACACCAGGCATTGGCATAGCCGTCATCGGCAGTACTTTTTATATTTTATGATATAATCACTTATATGGCTGTTATATCAATTACCACACTAAAGACAAAGTTTGAGTCTGGAGATAGACCTACTGGACAAGACTTTGCAGATTTGATTGATACCACTTCATACCGTGCAGAAGCGCTGGGTGGAGATGGAAATAACTCATCAACCATAACAGGAATAGAAACAGCAACCGTATTTGACACAATCGATACAACCGTGTGGAGAACCATAAAATATCTTATTCAGGTTTCACACCCATCTACAAGCGTATATAGAAGCACAGAGATAAACATAGTTTTTGATGGAACAAATCAAAATATAACAGAGTTTGGCACGGTATCCAATACAACAAACGCTATTGGAAATATCACTGCTAATCTAAATTCTGGTATAATCAGTATGACGGTTACACCCGTACTATCGCCGATGACCATTCGATATTATCGAACTGGTTTGAAGGCTTAACAAGAAGGAGCACCACAATGGCAACAGTAGATAAAGCCTTTAGAATTAAAAATGGCTTGATTGTTGATGGGGCTACGGCTACCGTTAACACACATGATGTAATTACAAAAGAAATCTTTGACGCAAAAGGTGACTTGCTAGTTGGTACAGGATCAAACACTGGTACCAGAGTTGCACTAGGAACAAACGGATATGTTCTTACTGCAGATTCAAGTGAAACAAATGGCGTTAAGTGGGCAGCAGCCCCAGCAGTAGGATCATTTGAAACTTCAATCGTATTTGAAGGTACAACAGCAAATGATTTTGAAACAACACTTCAGGTAACTGACCCAACAGCAGATCGTACGATAACATTCCCAGATGCAACGGGAACCGTAGTTTTTAAAGATACTACAGATACACTAACAAACAAATCAATTTCATTAACTACAAACACAATTACTGGAACAAAGGCAGAGTTTAACTCAGCAATGTCAGATGCAGACTTTGCAACAATTGCTGGTTCTGAGACTCTTACAAATAAGACTCTTACAACACCAGTAATAGCATCTATTACTAATGGTGCTGCTACTCTAACATTGCCAACAAGCACTGGCACAGTAGCCCTAACATCTGATATTCCATCACTTTCAGGATATGTAACTGAATCTGGAACTCAAACTCTTACAAATAAAACACTTACAAGCCCAACAATTTCAGGTCTATACCTTTCAGACTCTTCAATAGTATTTGAAGGATCTACTGATAATACCAATGAAACAACTTTGACAGTAACAAATCCAACTGCAGATCGCACTATTACAATTCCTGACGTAACAGGTACTGTTGTAACAACTGGTGACACAGGTTCTGTAACAAATGGAATGCTTGCGGGATCAATTGCAAATGAAAAACTATCAAACTCTGCAATTACAATTAATGGCACCTCAGTCTCACTTGGCGGAACTCGCACACTTGGATCTGATGATGTTTCAGAAGGTTCAACAAATAAATACTTTACAGATGAAAGAGCACAGGATGCTATAGGAAACTCTGTAGGTACTGGACTTTCTTACAATGATACAACTGGAGCAGTTTCAGTTGATACTACAACAATTCAGGCTAAGGTAGCAAACGTTGACGATACAGAAATTGGTTATCTAAATGGAGTTACTTCAGGAATTCAAACACAGATTGATAACAAGGCATCACTATCAGGAGCAACCTTTACTGGTGCGGTATCAGGAACAAGCCTTACACTTTCTGGGGACCTAACAGTTAATGGTACAACAACTACAATTAACTCAACAGAAATCACAATTGATGACAAGAACCTTACACTTGGTTCAGTAGCAACACCAACAGATGCAGGTGCTGACGGTGGCGGTATTACTCTTAAGGGTGCTACAGATAAGACCATTAACTGGGTAGATGCAACTGATGCATGGACATTTTCTGAGCATGTTAACCTTGCTTCAGGAAAAGAATTCAAGGTTAATGGAACATCACTTAAAGATGTAACAGAAACTCTTACAAACAAAACATTAACAAGTCCAACTATGACTGCTCCAACACTTGGCACTCCAGCATCTGGAACAATGACAAACGTAACTGGACTACCACTTACAACTGGTGTAACTGGAACTCTTCCAATAGCAAACGGTGGTACAGGAATCACATCCTTTGGAACAGGAATTGCAACATTCCTTGGAACTCCATCATCTGAAAACCTTGCAGCAACAGTAACTGATGAAACAGGATCTGGCGCTCTAGTATTTGGTACTTCTCCAACACTTACAACACCAAACATTGGTGCAGCAACTGCAACATCTATTACACTTACAGATGCACTTATCGGAACTGCTACACAAGCACTTACAGATGGAACTGCAACTGTAGTTGACTCTTGGTCAGCATCAACATATTCATCTGCAAAGTATGTCGTACAAATGAAAAATGGCGGAGACATTGAAGTTCTAGAAGTTCTAGTAACTGTAAATGGCGCAAACAATGTTTATATCACAGAATATGCTGACGTAGTTAGCAATGCTGTTATTGGAACAACAGATGCAGATTATTCAGGTGGAAATGTTCGCCTAAAGGTTACAGCATCAGATGGTACAACAGTAAAGGTTCACAAGACGCTTATTGAAGCGTAATGTGGGCTGAAGGGACAGTGAACTTCAGTGGCAACTAACAATAGAGACTTTGTTGTAAAACAAGGACTTAAGGTTGCCACTGGAGTCACATTCCCCGATAACACTGTACAAAGCACAGCAGCACTAACTGTTGGAACTACATTTCCAGCAACTCCATCTAATGGTCAATTATTTTTGTACACCGTTACAGAAAGAATCTACTATTATCTAAATAGTGAGTGGAATCCAATAGCAACATATTTTGATGCTCAGTCTGAATATAATGGAAACGGTATAACATACCCAACATTATTTGCTAGACTAAATGGAGGCGCTCCAAATACTACTTTTACAAACGCTTTACCTTCAGCAGATGGCGGTAGTCCAAGTGAACAATTCTGATATAATAAACGTTGGAGGATTAACAAATGGCAACTAGAATTCAAGTTCGTAGAGGTACTACCTCCCAATGGAACACAGCAAATCCAACCCTTGAAGAAGGCGAGATTGGATATAACAGTACCCTTGGTCAAATGAAAATTGGAGATGGATCAACAGTCTGGGGCGACTTAGACTATGTTTTAAATACATCTGCACTAGACACTAGTCTTGGTTCATACATTCCAGACACAGAAAAAAGTGCTATTAATGGAGTGGCAGAACTTGACGGAAGCAAAAATATTCTTGCTCCAGCAGGAATTATATTTGAGGGTACAGCAGATGCTCATGAAACAACTTTATCCGTAACAGATCCCACTGCTGATAGAACAATAACTTTTCCTGATGCCACAGGAACAGTAGCACTTACAACTGATCTTTCTTCTTATGCTACGCTAGCAAATCCAACATTTACTGGTACTGTTAATGCAGCAGCACTAACACTTTCAGGCGATCTAACTGTAAATGGAACTACAACTACAGTAAATTCTACAACTATAAATGTTACAAATGCCTTTGTTTTTGAAGGTACTACAGCAAATGCTTTTGAGACTACCCTTACAGTTACAGACCCAACTGCAGACCGTACGATTACTCTTCCAGATTCTACTGGAACTGTTCAACTTAGAGTTGCAGATGTTGATGATACAGAAATAGGATATCTTAACGGTGTTACTTCAGGAATTCAAACTCAGTTAGATGGCAAAGTAGATGAGTCTTTATTTGATGCTAAGGGAGACCTTTTAGTTGCTTCTGCAGATAATACCCCAGCAAAACTTGGGGTAGGTACAAATGGATATATCCTTACAGCCAACTCTGGTGCAACAAATGGTATTGAGTGGGCTGCAGCACCAATTAGCCTTCCTTCACAAACAGGGAATTCAGGAAAGTATTTAACAACTGATGGAACAACTGCTTCATGGGGTACAGTATCTTCATATTCTGCTCCAACAATTGGATCAACATCAATTGCGTCTGGTGCAACCGTAACAACAATTGCAGGACTTACATTGTCAAATGCAACACTTTCTGGCTCACTAACAGCAGGTGGTGGAATTGGAACATCTGGTCAAGTTCTTGCATCAACTGGTTCTGGCGTACAATGGTCAACTCCTTCAGCAGGAGCAGCATTTAGCGAATTTATGCTAATTGGTTGCTAGTACTTTTAAATACTAAAAGTTCTTAACTCTAAACTAAACATTTACTGTCTAATTTATGCGTATTTGCATTCTATAAATTTGTGATATACTAAGACTACTTCCGAATTTGTGAAGTACTCTATTAATTTTCTATGAAAGGTTACATAAATGTCAGATGTTTTCTCATTCCGTTTGTCGGAGGATTTTGTAAATAAATATAATAATGTCCCAGCACCGTTTGGTTTCTCAGACGCTGGCTCTAACTCTTTAGGAGAGATTACATTTATTCGTACATATTCTCGTGTTAAAGAAGACGGAACTAAGGAACGCTGGCATGAGGTTTGTCGTCGTGTAATCGAGGGTATGTATTCAGTTCAAAAGAATCACGCTAAAGATAATCGTCTACCATGGAATGACAACAAGGCTCAAAAGTCTGCACAAGAAGCATTCCAAAGAATGTTTGAATTGAAGTGGACACCACCAGGTCGTGGTCTTTGGGCATTTGGAACTCCTATGACTATGGAGAAGCGTAACTCTGCATCCCTTCAAAATTGTGCGATGGTTTCTACAAGAGACATTGATCGTAATGATCCTGGTGCCCTATTTGCTTGGGTAATGGATGCTTTAATGTTAGGTATAGGTGTAGGGTTTGATACTATTGGTCAGGATAAGCAAATGCCTATTTATGCACCTTCAGAGCCAGCCTCTACCTATGAGATTCCAGATACTCGTGAGGGATGGGTAGAATCTGTTAGATTGCTTATTAACTCATTTCTACGCCAAAATCAAACTATTCAGGAGTTTGACTATAGCCTTATCCGTCCACTAGGTGCCCCTATTAAGGGCTTTGGAGGCGTTGCAAGCGGTCCAGCACCGCTTATTGATCTCCATACACGGATTCGTAATGTAATTGGCTCTAGAGCGGGAGAGATTCTTGATAGCCGTGCCATTGTAGACATTGTAAATCTTATTGGTACCTGTGTGGTATCAGGAAATGTTCGTCGTTCAGCAACACTTGCTCTAGGTTCTCCTGGAGATGATGGATTTATTAATCTTAAGAATCCAGAAGTTTTTCCAGAACGCAACTCATATGATCCAGAAAAACCAGGTTGGGCATGGATGAGTAATAATTCTATTGCTGCTGAAGTTGGAACTAAGTATGAAGACTATGTAGATTTAATTGCAGATAATGGTGAGCCAGGTTTTATTTGGCTTGATGTTGCTAGAAACTTTGGTCGTCTTGCAGATCCTGCAGATGGTAAAGATTCTAGAATCATGGGCTTCAATCCTTGTGCGGAGCAGCCATTGGAATCATACGAACTTTGTACACTTGTAGAAGTGCACCTAAATCGTCATGAGTCCAAGGAGGACTTCCTCAAGACATTGAAGTTTGCATATTTGTACGGTAAGACTGTTACTCTTATGCCAACACATTGGCAACAAACAAACGGCATCATGCAACGAAACCGTCGTATTGGTACATCGCTTACAGGCATTGCTGCATTTGCTGATGAGCATGGTCTTCCAACAACTCGTGAGTGGATGGACGAAGGTTATAATACAATTCGTAAATATGATCACCAGTATTCAGAGTGGCTCTGTGTTCGTGAATCAGTTCGTGTAACAACAGTTAAGCCATCAGGATCAGTATCACTTCTTTCTGGTGCTACCCCTGGAGTTCACTGGGGACCTGGTGGAGAATTCTACCTTCGTGCTATTCGCTTTGGTGATCAAGACCCAATGCTTCATTTGTTTAAAGCAGCGGGATATAAAGTTGAACCAGACCTAGTATCAGCAAATACCTCAGTAGTATACTTCCCAGTTGCATCAGGACATAAGCGTTCTGAAAAACAGGTTAGCCTGTTTGAGAAGATTGGTTTGGCAGCAACTGCTCAGAAGTACTGGTCAGACAATGGTGTTTCTGTAACTCTTTCATTTGATAAGGAAGAAGAGAAGAAGTTTGTTGCTCCAGCATTGAATATGTACGAAGGACAATTAAAGGCAGTTTCGTTCCTTCCAATGGGAAACAAGACTTATCCTCAGCAACCATATACAGAGATAACAAGAGAAGAATATAACGCTTATGTCGGAACAATTGGTAAGATTGATTGGTCTGCTATTTATGACGGTAAAGATAATTTAGATGCTGAGTCTGAGAAGTACTGCTCAACAGATGCATGTGAAATTAAACTATATTAGACTTTGCCCTGCTATAATAAGGGTATAGGAGAAATATGTCTAACCCGTCTAACTTATATGCAGAAAAGATATACTCAGAGCACCCATTGGTTCTTTGGGCTTTAGACGATAAGGCTGACTACATATCCCTCATTACTGAGGCTCAACGTGATGTAGAAAATGAGTGGGATGTTTCTGGTGGAACAGCATCAGAAGGAACTACAACAGATGAGCCATTTACTGATAGCATAACTGTAGAACTTCAAGGCAATGTCCCAACTGGAAGTACAAATGATATTGTTTGTATTAGTCCAGACTTGGTTAATTTTGAAGATCTTAACGCAGAACTTGGAACATTTTCAGTTGGAACATATTTTTATTCTAACAGTGCATATCTAGAATCAGTATCTATTGGTTTTGAATATACAGACACTACAACATCCTTAATTGTTCAAAAACTTGAAACATTTACAACCACGCTGTTTCAAAATTGGGGCTTCATCTCTGGTACGTTTGAGATACCAGATGAGTTTACTAATCTAAGAGCAGTTATAAAAATTGTCACTGTAGATGGTGGACTTACCACAGAATCCTACCAGTTTTATTTAAATGGAATAACAGTAGGTCAATGGTCAGAAGAGTTTAATACAACATCTCTTGGAGTAACCCCGCAAGCATTCCCTTCTACTATTGCACTTACAACCACTGATCAGGTTGTTCCAGCATCAGCATACGGACTATCTGCAAATCAAGGTTATTACCTTGTAAATAATAATGCCCTACTTGCAAAAAATACAAGTATTCCACTAGTCTATGGAGCATCTGGAGTTACTAGATTAATTCCAAATACTGCTGGAAAGCCATCCCTCATTATTCCTGGAAAAGGTTTTTTAAATGAGGTTGGAAGGTATAAAGAATATACAGTAGAATTTTGGGCAAGAATAAATTCAAGTGCATCAACACCAAGGAGAATCTTTGGTACTATTGCTGGATCTGATGGTTTGTACGTTGAAGATGGATTTTTAACTCTTGTCCTAAGCGATAACTTTTCTTCCCACTTTGTTGGCGAATGGGTTAGACCAATGCTTATCCAAATTCGTTTAATTCGTAACTCTGCCACGGTATTATTAAATGGCGAAGAAGTTATTTCTATGGCAATTGATACAGAAAGTCTTGTACTGCCAGAGGAAACTCTTAATGGTGATTCACAAGACTGGCTTGGATTCTATGCCTATTCAGATGTGTCTCCAATTGAAATTGACTGTGTTGCTATTTATTCTTATCAAGTACCGCTTACTGTTGCAAAACGTAGGTGGGTATATGGTCAAGGAGTTTTGTCTCCAGAAGGTATTAACTCTGCGTATGGAGGAACCTCAGCATTTATTGATTATCCATTTGCTGACTATACATCAAATTATAACTACCCAGATTTTGCTCAGTGGCAGCAAGGTAGTTTTGATAACTTAACCACAACCTCAACATCCTTGACAACGCCAGAGTATAGTCTTCCAGAAATATTCTTGGATTCAAAAACAATTACAGAGTTCTACGATGACAATCAGGAAATACAAGAAGTTGCGTCTGGACTGACTGTACCAAATAAATTTATTACATTTAGACCAAATGCTGGTTGGAACTCAGAACAATGCTACATTAACTTTCCAAGATTTAATATTTTAAATGATCAAGTAAAGGCTGTATACGGAGTATTTAGTACAGAGGATATAGGACCAGAATCTGGTCCAACAGTACAACCACAAACTCTCATTAAGATATACAATACTTTAACTGGAGATTATTTTATAATTAAACAAGAAGAAGACATTATTAAGTATGTTCTTAATTATAATGGAGCAGATGAAGAATTATACACAACAGCCTCTTTGGAATCTAATCAATTATTTTCTGTAGGAATTAATTTGGATAGTCTTATCAATAGTTTTGGAGAAAATGTTTCAGCCTTTTTTGGTAATCAAAATGGATTAAAAACATATGTAGGTGGCGACGAAGACCCATTGAATACGTTTACTGGAAAGATATATTCATTTGGTCTTTCTACTGGTTTCAATGCTTCTAGTATATCTGGCTACTTCTTATCTAGCGGTATAGCAATATTTGATGACCTTTCTATTAGCGGGGTGTTAGAAGAAGAAAATGCTATTGATTTAATAAACCACACAGCAAGTTATACATTGCTTCCAACAGAGTCTTATGGTAAATTCTTTTTAGATATTGGAGTTTCTGGATACTGGCAAGATTACCTACCACTTTCATACTTTGCACAATATGTCACAAACGACGTAGGAAATCAATTCTATGATTTAGATTTTTTGCAGTTTAATATTGGATATCCTGCCCCAGATAAATTGTCAGAAACAGAGATTGTTCTAGAAAGTTGGACTTATGGCGATCTTAAAGAAGACTATAAGAACCCAGTTCAACATACATACTCTCAATTAGATAATATATTGCATACTGGTTGGGCAAACTATCAAGACATGCTTGAAAAGTCTGCTAAATTTTATGAATATGATACATCAGATGCATCTATTAGAAGTTATGTGACTTTCCAGTACGTTTCAGATGGGGCTAATGCAACACAAGACTCATTTACCTTAATCGAGACACCAAAAAGCGACAAGATAATTGATATAGATCAGCATGCATCTTGGGCTAGCACAAAGTTTGAGGTAGTAGATAATACAATTATTTATCCAACCAAGACTATTGACTTTAATGAACTTGCTGTTGTTTTTCATTTAGAGTTTAAACTTAGAAACATACTTACAAAACCAATTAAACTTAATAGACTAGAGTTTGCATCTCAGGCATTAAGTAGTAACTCGTTTAATGCAATTGGCACAAGGTTTGGTGTCAACATCTTCCCATACAAGCGTTCTGGAATATACTATGACTACAAATCTAAGAACCCATTTAGCATTTACAAGGGAAGCACTCCATACTTATACCTTAATAGAAAAACGGGTATTCAGGTACGAGGAGAGTTTGATCAACAGATCAATCGTGGAATTGCAGTTCCCATTAATCAGGAGTTAGCAGCAAACTATCGTGTTAGTGCTTCGCAGATATGGATGCGATATGATGATGAGCAGTTCCCATTAGTACCAACAGAACTTTTTGAAATTGACTATAAGGGCGATACCATCAAGTTCTATATGGTTGCAGATAGTGAAAAAGGAACAAGAGCAAGGATTTATGCAAAAAGCCAAACAACTGGCTTAGCCTTTAATGGAATTGCTTATTACTGGAACGGCGCTCTAGTAAGAGAGCCAGTGGTAACTGTCAAGGAGTGGGGAGTCTTGGGAATAGCCTTTGGAACAGCCCTAAACTTTGACGCATACCTTGGCGGGATTAATCTTACAGGTCCAATGCTATTTAATAATATCGCATACTATCAGGCTAATAACCTACAACAAGTTCAAAGTACTATTACTAGACCTTGGCTTAAGGTTAAGACAGATGGCGCAACTAACTACCAATGGCAGTACTGGTTAAATAACTTTACTTGGGAAGGTGTTTTGGTTGTTGAGGCTTCAGATCTCTATGGTGTAAACCCATCAGATGTGTATAAATCATACCTGGGAACTAATAAGATTATTATTGATGATGCTGAAGGCATGATTTTTGATGCTGAAAAGTTAAGGCTTTACTCTGATACAGATTGGCAGACCGTAGTCAAGATTCCAGTATAGTATGCTATACTTGTGGTTATGGATAACGAAATTCTCAAAAAAGTTGGCAATGTCCGACGCAAAGTAATCGAAAAAGACTACAATTGGGGTCTATACGTGTACAAAAAGTCAGATGGAAACTGGTTTACTGACGGAACTGGTAGTATTTTAAACATTCCATCAGAGCGTGGAGACATTTCAAAGATTTCAGAACTAAGAAAAGCGGCACTGCATTATGGTGATGATGGTGAAGGAAAGCCCGTTTTTGTTCCTGGACTAACTAGAATTAGCGAAGAAGAGTATTCTGAGCAAATGGATAGAATGAAGAACGGTTTGATTCCTTCTATGAATGACCACGGTGCTTGGGTAGCAGCACGACAAACCTATGATAAGTATGGTAGCGATGACTGATGATTATATAAGGGTTGGACTAAACACCCAACATAAAGATGAAAACCCATTTAAGGATCAAGATCCTTTTATTAAGTCTTGGGATAACCTAAAAGACTATAACGGATTAAATCAAAACTTTCGTAGAAAAACTTCACGGAATGTAGCAAAAGCAATAGTTGCAACAGATGCATACCTTGATTCAGCAAATGCTACACCTTCAGGTGTAGATGCTTCATCAAAGGCTATCAACCCTGGAACTGTATATCGTAATGGTTATGGTCTGTTTGATGTAATTACACCACCATACAATATGTACGAGTTGGCTAACTTTTATGACACATCTTTTGCTAATCACGCTGCCATTGATGCAAAGGTAGAGAACGTTGTTGGTCTTGGCTACTCATTTGAAGTAGCGGGTAGAACCATGTTAAGGTTTGAAATGAATGATGACCAAGGAGCAGTTGATCGTGCTCGTCGTCGTATTGAAAGAATGAAATTAGAATTACGTGATTGGCTTGAGAATCTTAATGATGATGACTCTTTTACAAAGACAATGGAAAAGTTTTATACAGATGTTCAGGCTACAGGTAACGGTTTTCTCGAAATTGGAAGAACTGTAACGGGAGAAATTGGATATATCGGACATATCCCAGCAACCACTGTTCGTGTTAGACGTTTACGTGATGGCTTCGTACAGATTATTGGAAATTCTGTAGTCTATTTTAGAAATTTTGGGGCTAAGAATCCAAACCCAATGAC
>Ga0247832_1006507_pt1 | contig 12769 bp, 9 predicted proteins | sample LaCruzMarch2015__10_FD_192407 | JGI IMG/M metagenome (GOLD analysis project Ga0247832, IMG submission 192407) | Freshwater microbial communities from meromictic Lake La Cruz, Castile-La Mancha, Spain - LaCruzMarch2015_4m | ecosystem: Environmental > Aquatic > Freshwater > Lake | place: Spain... | reverse complement strand
AAACTCCGCGAAGAAAAAGACCTCGCCACCGCCATCCGTGAAGCCGGCCCCTTCGCCATGGTCATGATGACCGCCCCCACACATCCTCCCGTCGAACTTCCGCCTATCGCGAATTTGGAACCCAAACCCCAACATGCTTCCGAGCTACCAACTCAATCCGCCGACGAATCCACCGCTGAAAAGAAATCCGGCTGGTGGCCGTTTTGATCCGATGAAGACGTCCCCTAAAACCAAAGCCGTCTGCACTGCGATTGTCGCACTCGCAGTCAGCACTTTTTGCGCTAGCGCCCAAGTCCTCACCTTTGAAGAAGCCAAGCAGCGCGCGGATGCGGGTGATCCCTTTGCTCAAGCCGTGGTTGCGTTGCACTACCAGCTCGGTTGGCATACTGTGAAAAACCCTCAACTGGCCGCCAAGTATGCGATCGCCAGCGCCGAGGCACGCCATCCACTAGGACAATTCCGCTTGGGTGCTCTCCTTCGTGCAGGTGAAGGCGTTCCGAAGGACGAAAAACAAGGACTAGCGCTGCAATCGGCATCGTTCAATGCGCTGTATGAATCGCAGGATCCTTACTCGATGACGTCAGCCGCCATCATGATCTTCCAGGGGAAAGTGGTGGGCGACGATGTTTCGGAAGACGAGCGTCGCCGGGATGCTGCAGCCCTTTACAAAAAGGCGGCCGACATGGGCTACGCTCCCGCACAGTTCAACTTCGCCATGTGCGCCGAAGCCGGTCACGGCATGCGCAAGGACCCGCAAGCACGCGAGGCTTATTTGCGTAGAGCCGCAAGCGATGACTACCCCCTCGCGCTTAGGGCACTCCAAAAAGATCAAGGGATTGTTGCCGATGGCCCCGCGATTGTAGCGACGTCCGGGGCGGAAGGCGCAGACAGCCGACTCTCGGGTTCGCGGACTTTGCCACCCACTGCGCATGAGGTCGCCGATCGGGATGAGATCCAAAATGTGACGGATATCGACGGGCGTATAAGCGTTCTCAAAAGCCGCATAAACGCTCATCATGAACGCGGAGAAGATGAGGAAGCAACCGTTCTGTGCGAGGAGGTCTTGCGTTTGACAAAGAAAAGGTATGCGGGAGGGCGTCTTCCCCCGGAAGAAAGTATGGAAATCGCGCAGGCGCGCTTGAATCTCAGCCAGTTCTACAAGTTCGTCGGGCGTTTTAGCGACGCGGAGCAGCTCTTTCTCGATCAAGTCGAAGACTGGAAAAACATTCCTGATTGGCACGCGCAGGCCTCATCCAATTTGGGCGACCTGTACATTATGATCGGTGACTATGAGTCAGCCATGAAGCCTGTCCTGGCGGGACTTTCTGCGAAAATGAACGGCTTTGCCGGTCAGACGGGTGTCTATGACATGTTCGAGAAGGAAATGAACGACTCGCTTTTGGTTCTCTACGAGTCTGGACTTTACGAGCAAGCTGCCAAGATGGCAGAGCAAGCGATCCAGCTCTGTGAGCGGAGTTACGGCAGCGATTCAGGGCCCTTCAACGACAAATTTGCCCTCCCGCGCTCCATTCTGATCCGGTCGAGGCTCCGGCTTGGCCAACCAGACGGCTTGGAACATGTGACTGGGCGAGTGGGGGACGCCATGCGCGGCACCATGCAGTCCACACTTAAAAACGAACCGCTGCCTCGCCTGAAGCACATTGGTCTTGCGTTGCTCGAGACAGGAGATGCCGAGACTGCTGCGTACGTCTTTGAGGGAGCTTCTCCGCAGGTCGACCTGCTTCTGCCGCAAAGCGGGGAACTGCTCGACGGCTATGCCTGGTCACTGCTGAAGAAAAAAGATCCGGAGAGGAACAAAGCGCTTCTCACCGTGAGGCAGTCTGTCCAAGCCAAGAACGCCATCATGCCGCGTGTTCACCGCTTTAGTGAACGACGGCGGGTGCTTTGGCAAGTGTCGCAACTTCAATTCGCTTTGCCTGCGGCAGTGCTTCCCGACCGCGAATTTGCCGAGGTAGTCGTCGCTTGGAAGGGGAGCACAGCCGAGTCAATTTTGCGCGAATCCCGCCGCACTTCTGCACTGAGCAACACCGGCCAAAATGAAAAGGTGAAAACCCTCGAGCGTATGCGGGCGAACCTCGAGGCGGCTTCTTATGCAGGGCACTCGGATGTCGGGAAATTGGAGGAGCAGGTCAAGAGCCTGGAGCGGGAGATCTTGGCGGATTCGCGCGATGTTACGGCTACGGATGATGAAGTGCCCGGTTTGGATGCGGTTCAGGCCGCTTTGGGGCCGGATGAGGCGGTTCTCGAATTCGCGCAGCTGGCCGGTGAACCCGGGCAATCTGGTGAGCCCGACTACGCGGCACTCATCATCACTGCCGAAAATATCAAAAGATGTCCTGATATCAGCGGGCCCGACGTTGCCCTTGCTGTAAAAGATTTCTACGCACGCCTTGATGCAGGAACCAACGAGGATATCGAAGCCACCTTGCGCAATCTCAACAGCCTCATTTGCTCGAAGGCATTGGATCTACTGCCTGCCGGTTGCCGCCGGTTGTATGTCTGCGCAGACGGGGCCCTGCACCTCGTGCCATTCGCGGTTTTGATGGATAGTGGCCGACAATTTCTCGGAGACAAGATATCGATCGCTTACCTGAACAGTAGCCGCGATTTGGCCAAGGTTGGACAAACGGCGGAAGCCGCTCGAAACGGCAAAACCATAGCCCTTTTTGCCAACCCCACATTCTCCCGCGGAGGCGCCACTGATGCGAGTCTGCCGCCGTTACCAGGTGCGGATAAAGAATGTGAGGAAGTCGGCCGCGTTTTGGGGGAGGCGGGTTACAAAGTCGGGAAACTCGCCGGTGATGCAGCAACCGAGCAGTCATTCAAGCAGGTGGAGTCTCCTACCATCCTGCATGTGGCAACCCATGGTTTCTTGGCCGGTGCCACTTCGCCCGGTGCTCAAGGCGTGCGAGGGATGGCGGTGAAGGGTGTTGTGTCTGTAGATGAAGAAAAGGACAAAGGTTTGACCGACGACCTCGCCAACCCTACGGCAACGCGGAAGCAACTGACCGACGAGTCAGCGCGCACGGTTTTGGCCTTCGCAGGCGCGGAAGACAGTCTTCAGGAATGGTTGGAGGGAAAATACCCCGACCCGTCGGCGGATGGGATAATCACTCCTGCGGAGGCGGCCGCCATGAATCTCGACGGCACGTGGATTGTTGCCTTGTCTGCATGTCAAAGTGGGCGCGGTGATGCCGTGGCCGGAGAAGGCGTTTTCGGTTTACGTCGCGCTTTCATGGTGGCTGGGGCGGATAGTTTGCTGATGACCCTGTGGCCCGTCGCCGATGAAACAACCGCTGGAATAATGAAAGACTTTTACACGGAGATCGCGGCAAAAGGTGACGTAGTCGAAGCGCTCAGCGTCACGCAGCGGAACTGGCTGGGAAAACTCCGGGAGGAGCGCGGTCTCTCTGCAGCTGTCAGGGAGGCAGGACCTTTTGCAGCTGCGCTCATGTCGAATCCCAAGAGCGGCTTCACTCCCGTCTCCAATGCCAAGAAGCCGCCAACCATGGATGACGAGATTGCCAAACTCGACGAGTCGGCGGGTCTCGGAGATTCGGATGCGATGGTGGCATTGGGTTTTATTTACGGAAAAGGCGAGGGCGTTGCGAAGGACCGCGAAAAAGCACTGGAGTGGTATCGAAAAGCTTTCAAAGCCGGTAATTTACAAGGTGCTATCGGCACCGAAGCCTTGTTATTCCCCGTCAACGATAGCATGTCGGCTGCTGCGAAAAGGCTGCGCGCCGCCTTCGACTCGGAGGAGAATGAATGAGCGTAAATAGAGCCGAGTCTAACTCCCGGCTATGGAAAGTTTTGTCGGCATGCTTTCAAACACCATCAGGAGTTTTACCTGCTGCACTGTTGCTATGAAGCTTTCTCAAGGAGCCAAAGCCATCTGCGCTGCGGTAGTCGCACTTGCAGTCAGCGGTCTCTGCGCCAGCGCGCAGAGCCTTGTGACGCGCCAAGAAGAGGCCCGCGTTTTTGATCTGGTTAATCGCGCGGACGCAGCACGCGCTCAGGGGGACATGAAAACGTCAAGATCTCTCTTTGGCCAAGCGCTCTCCATAGCGCAGGCGAGTCAGAACCCAAGGCTGCAGGCGATTAAGGATCAGCTAAAGCAGGCCTTACGTATGCACGATGCGCAAGGTCTCTTGCCTGAAGCCAAGAGACTAGTTGAGCAAGCAGGCCGCGATTACCAAGCAGGAAATACCCTAAAGTCAGATGCGGCAATGCTGCGAGCCGAGAAATTAATGGATCAAGCTGGGAGGCTCGCCGGTACGGCCATACCGCCAAATTCTTTCGACGCCTCTCTTCGCAGTATGGCCGAGTATTACACCGAGACAGACAGGTTTATTGATGCTGAGCGCATCTACGCGATGCTCCTCGCCCAATATCGTGAGCGGTTCGGAGCGGACAGCCAGCAAGCAGGAGATGTTCTGGCTCAACTTGGATGGGTGCACTCGGAGCTTGGTGATAAATCTAAAGCAGTCTCACTGCTTGAGGAGGCGATCCAGATCAACCAGCGGCGTCCGAAGGAATTAATCGCTCCCACGCATAATTTGGCAGCGGTTTACCTGTCGATGAACAATGGCCCTAAAGCTTTGGATCTTTTTCAAAAGGCTCTTAATCTAGAGCGTAAACATGGCGGGGAGCACGTAATGAACGAGATTATGATGCTAATGCGAATCGCATCTATCCATTTGTTCAACTTCCAGAATAGCTCTAAGGCGAAAGAAGTCCTCGATGAAATAGCTGAGCTAGGACAAGCAGTTACTCCTGACTGCCGTAACGTCGGTGTCTTCTTGTTGGAACACGCGGCAATGAACTTTGCTGTTAAGGACTTTGCAGCCGCGCTCGAAGTATATCAATGTGCTTTGGAACTACTGAAGAAACACAATGGGGAACGGTCAGGGGGTGTCGCTGCCGCCCTAAATGGAATCTCTGATTGTTACGCCAGACTAGGAAACTTCAACGAGGCAATCGCACATGCACAAAAAGCATTGGATATTTCTACGGAAAGACTTGGGCAGTTTCATCCCCACACAACAGACTCAATGAACAGTCTTGCGCGTTTGTGGCGCGCAACAAATCAGAATGAGCCTGCTTGTTATATACTACGACGGTCATTGAATGGGCGTAAAAAACAACTGCAGGCGATCCTAAAAATGGACGAGAAAAGTCGTCTAGCTTGGACGGCGCATTCCCTGCAGCTGACTTGCGAGCCGGAAATTCTGCCTGCGGGCGAGCTTGCGGAATATGTGCTTTCAAACAAGGGGGTTGTGCTGGACTCGTTGTGCAAGGATCGGGCAATAGCCCGCAGTCTTGGAAGAAGCAAAGAGGGAATGCTTTTGCTGGACGAAATAAGGAAGCTTCGCTCCAAGCTGAGCGCACTGGCATTTGCCGGCCCAGGAGGCGGCAGCAATGAATATGACGCTACCGCGCAGAAGATATCAGAAGCAGAACGAAAGATAGCTGCACTTAGCAGGCAAGCTCCGGGTGTCAATGCCAATGCTGCCAACTTGCCGGAGGTAATGGCAGCTCTTGGGGACAAGTCCGCTCTCGTTGAGTTGTTCCGCTTTGATGCCACCACTTCTGGCGCCGAGACCACCGAATGCTACGGAGCACTCTTCATCTCCGGGGTAGGGCCACCCCGATTTATCCACATCGGCAAAGCAAAGCTCGTGGATGCAGCAATCGACGAGTTTCGTGGATGCATCTCGAGCAATCAGCCGCAAAAGCTTGAGACATTGCTTCACACATTAACTCAAAATATTTGGCATCCGATTGGCAAAACTATCCCAGACAACATTACGCAGATAATCATTAGTCCTGATGGCAAATTGAACTTTCTTCCGTTCGGCGTATTGCAGGGAAGCTCCGGTGGTTTTCTCGCCGAGTCTTACAATATTGCCTATGTCGGCAGCGGCCGTGATCTCACGCGGAAGCCATTGGGCAAAGTCGCCAAGAGTATGGTCGTTTTCGCAGATCCGGTTTTCGATGCCTCCGGCGAGACGCCATCAGCAAGCGAGATGGTCGCCATGCGATCGGCCGAAGCTGACTTCTTCGGAACAATCAACCTGCCACCGCTGCCTGGAACCAAAGCCGAAGCCGAGCAGCTCGAGGTACTGGCTGATGGAGCGGGGTGGGATTTTCGGGTGTTTACGGGGGAAGCGGCTACGGAGTCTGGCGTTCGTAAGACAAAAAAGCCCGGAGTCCTCCACCTTGCCACACACGGATTTTATCTTAACTCTTTCACCCCTTCGACCAAAGATGGGTCGCGCGGAATGTCCGCTGTCGGACTCAACACGCAGGAAGATAAAAAACAGAGTGAAAACGGGGTCGATTCCATGCGGGCCAGCGGTGTGGCGCTGACTGGAGCACAACAGACGCTCAAACTGTGGAGCCAGCGCAAAGCGCCCGATCCGGAAACGGACGGAATCCTGACCGCCGAAGAGGTTGCCTGCCTTGACCTCAATGGCACATGGCTTGTCACGCTATCGGCTTGTGAAACAGGCGTGGGCGAGGCACGCAGCGGGGAGGGGGTCTTCGGGCTTCGCCGCGCTTTCATGATGGCCGGTGCTGAGAATCTATTAATGACACTCTGGCCGGTGGCCGACGACACCACGGCCAGCATCATGGCTGACTTTTACAAAGAAGCCCTCGCCACCGGAGATGCTCCCGGTTCGCTGGCCAAAGTCCAACGCGACTGGCTGATCAAACTCCGCGAAGAAAAAGACCTCGCCACCGCCATCCGTGAAGCCGGCCCCTTCGCCATGGTCATGATGACCGCCCCCACACATCCTCCCGTCGAACTTCCGCCTATCGCGAAGTTGGAACCCAAACCCCAACATGCTTCCGAGCTACCAACTCAATCCGCCGACGAATCCACCGCTGAAAAGAAATCCGGTTGGTGGCCGTTTTGATCACAATAAAATTAAGTAAGTCCTACCCACAAAAGTTAACCATCGCATCTAATGAAAAACCCATCGAAATCCTCAATCCCCAAACTCCTCATCTGCGCCATGTGTGCAATCAGTGGTTACGCTTCAGCATTCGCAGCCGAAACCGTCGAAGCCGAGGGGCGCGCAGCGGGGGACCAACGCACTGCGCGTGAACAAGCGCTCGCCGACGCTCTGCGCGAGGCGGTTCGGGTAGGGGTTGGTGTGGATGTGCTCAGTTCGTCCGGAGTTAGCGACTTCACGCTCGATTACGATCGCATCCTCAGTTCGGCCTTCGGGCATGTGAAGACCTACAAGGTCATTAGTTCTGGCCTCGGGCAGGACCAAATCTACCGGGTGAAAGTCAAAGCCACGGTGGAGCAGGGGGCTCCGGACGCTCAGAACACGTTGGCCTTGCGTCAAATCGTTCAACTCAAGGGCGCCCCGCGCGTTTCGCTCAATATCGAGGAGCAAATCGACGGAGTGCCAAACCCAACCAAATACGCCCAAGGGATCATGGAGCAGACGGCGCGGGAGTTGCAGTTCAACCTCGTTGATGCCGGCACCGCGCGTTCCTATGAGAGCAAGATGGCCAAGCGGGACGAGATCCTTGGCAACGCGCAAAATGCCAAGCTGCGCTCGGCGGACATTTCCCAGAAAAGCGACTTCCTTATCGAAGGTAAGATCGTCGCCCGCTATGTCGGGCAGCAGAGTTTCTACGGCAGCCTGCCGCAGCATGTGTTCTCGGTCGGCGGCGAGCTTCGGGCCATCCGTCCGGAAACTGGCGAGATTGTTGCCACGGCAGCGCTTCCCGGGACCGAGAACGTGGAGAGTGAATTGGAGTCCAAGGAAATGGCCGCGCGCGATGTCATCCAGAAGGTGCTCGCGTCGGCCGGCAAGCAGGGAGGGCTGCCTCCGCTCTTCGGCAAAGTCATCGCCCAGTGGGTCACCGAGACCGACCTCGGTGCGATCAAGCGGCTCGAATTTACCGGCATCCCGAACGAGGAGTTCCAAAAGATTCAGGCATCGCTCAAGGACACCGAGAAAGTCAGCAGCGTCTGGCCGCGCGAGTTCGACTCGCAGGGAATCAGCGTGATCGACATCGAAACCCGCCTCGACAACTCATCCATCGATCAAGAAGTGAGCAAAGCCAGCAGCGGCAAAGCCACCGTCGACCGCGCCACCGACAACCTCCTCGCCTTCAAATACAGCGACAAACCCGCCGAAGAAGAAAAGAAAGACGGCTGGTGGCCGTTTTGATCCTTCCCATAAGAATATGAGATTCAGCGCTTAACGACAATGATTACAGGTCATTGATTGTAATTGACAAGTGCTTCTTCGGGTAAGCATCGTATCGACGTTCCCCCATGATTTCGCCCTACAATAGCTCCTACTTATGGCTGCTTGTTCTCAGCTTCGGATTTTTGGGAACGGATTTCGCCCGCTCATCAGGAATCACCATCCTATCACCCAGAAACGGTGAGGAGGTAAAAAGTCTTTCGGTTGATGTGGCTTTTCGGCTTGGATCAGATATTTGCGGCGTCAAGCCGGACGTTCGATTCCTTGTTGATGGCGAGGAGGTTCCCACGAAAAGGGGGATGAAGGTGGTCGGTGACACCGCGGCGCCGCAGCAAGAGAGCGTCACAATCCCGGCAAAGAACTGCGAGATTACTGTCGTGGCTGTCGGGCCGGACGGCGCGGAGCAACGCGCGTCCGTCTCGGTGAAATATGTGGGTAAAGCGCAGGCTAACTCGACGAGGCTTTATGTCCTTGCGGTCGGGGTTGCGGATTATCGTGACGATTCCCTCGATCTGAAGCTCGCGGCAAAGGACGCGGAGGACTTCGCCCAAGCGATGCTGCGGCAAAAAGGCAACCTCTACTCCGACGTGCAAGTGCGCGTTCTATTGAACGCTGATGCGACACGCGAAAAAATTATGGAAGGTCTATATTGGTTATCGACATCCGTAACTCAGCATGACCGGGCAATGCTCTTCATGGCGGGACACGGCGACAACGATAAGGGCTCATTCTTTTTTCTGCCTGCGGATGCTGATGCCCAAAAGATTTTTATTAGTTGCCTCCGCTGGACGGAAATTGAACAGACCGTCAACACAATGCCGTGCCACACCGTTGTGTTTTTGGATGCATGCCATTCGGGTGGCGTCACCGGACGCCGTGCCGTGCCCACAGATATGCAGACCATCACGAGCGCATGGCAGCAGACGCCTAGTGAGGCTGGGTCGGCCATGTTCTGCTCCTCTACCGGCAAGCAATATTCCCAAGAGAAGGAGGAATGGGGAAACGGAGCCTTCACTAAAGCTCTGTTGGAGGGACTTTCGGGAAAGGCTATCGAGGAGCCCTATGGCGAAATTACCCTCAAAAAACTGGACGCTTTCATTTCAGACAGGGTGAAGGAGTTAACAGGGGGCGCACAATCCCCAACGATGACCCCCACGCCCGACCTACCGGACATACCACTTGCCTTTGCGGGAGACGTAACCGCCCATCAAGCGCGAATCAAGCAGGAGGAGCAACTTGAGGCGGCCAAGGAACAGGCTGCTGCAGCGATCAACGCCGCCTTCCGGGCGTCGCAGAAGGCATTTCACGCCAAGGCGAAAATCGATAAACTCCAAGCGCTCAATTCTGACGGCTTTGCTAACGACACGATTGCCGAGATCCAGGAGCAAGTGAATGAGCATCAGGCTATCGTGGACCAAAATTTGGCTGCTCTGAACCAGCTGGCAGGCACGGATGCTTCGATTGCAGTGGCCCAAGCACTAGCAGCGAGGGAAGCTCAGTTGCAAAAAGATTTGGAAACGGCCGATGCCGACCAGACGGCTGAGGTAGCCAAAACTGCTTTCCAAAATCTGAAGCAACAAATCAACCTTCCCGACTACCACTAATTTGATCCCGACGACATGAACGATCTCTTGCAGGCTCTCTTATTTCCACTTTTCGGCCACAGCGTCCGGGGCTACAGAGCAGGCCATCGAAGACTTTTTAGTGTCCAGAGCAGACATGCTAAAATGTTGATCTTGTGCCTATTGCTCCCATCTCTTGGGCTGCATCTGTCGGGGTGTCGAAACTCTACGGACAACGTAAGCGGACTCGCCGTGATGACCAAGGAGCAGGTTATCGCTGAGGAGGTCGGACGCCTCTTTGATTTGGGCTTTGCCATGGTCAGGATTGACCGCCTCAGTGTCGAAGGGGTTGCGGTGGCCGGTGCTTCCCGAGGTTCTTCAGAGGCCGGACGCGTTGCCGGGGAGGCCGCCAGCCTTGGCGCTCGTTACTCCACCAATTACGTGGCTGCCCTTGACAAGCTCCGAAAACACCCTCGCGCAAAGGTCGAATTTGCCGCTGCCCAAAGATACAACCTCGACCCTGGCGCGGACCGCAATCGTCTGGTCTATCCAACGCTAAAAACGCACCTAATGAGGACGTTTTCAGGGTTGACCCCCAGTGCAGTAGACGCTATGCAAGACTACGAGAGTGTTAGGTATACATCATCGACTCTCGCAAACTAAGACCCAACTCATTTGATTATGAAAACACCCCACCAGAAAATAACGCTCCTATCCAAAGCCACAGCAGTGCTTGCAGTAGTCGGCCTGTTTTTATCGCCTGCTTGCACAACTACAGCAACCCAGCAGCAGGTTTTATCTGAGCCGATGACCTCTGACTTGGAGGCCAAAGTCCTCAAGGAGACCGGAATCAGCGGAGCCCTTATCGGTGCCTTGGCAACGGGTGCCGCAACGGGCGCATTGACTTTTGCTACGCTCGCCGCCACCGGAGCCTCTCTGGAGCAAGCAGCTGTTGGCGCAGCGATCGGCGGTGCTGCCGGTGCTGCGGCAGGTGGAGTAGCAGGTTACCAGCAAGGTAAGAAGCAGGGACAAAAAATGGTGGCGCAGGCTATGACTCGTGATCAAGTGCGACAGCTAGTTCAGGGGGCAAGAGACTATAACGTCCGGCTCGCCAAGAATAACGCCACCCTCAAAGCCGCTTTGCAGAGGGCCAAAACCACGGGTGACAAAAAAACCATTGGTACCATCCGCAAAGAAGGGACCAAGGAGCTTAAAGTCCTCGACCAGCGTTTGGCCAATCGAGAGAAGGCACTCAAGCAAGGGAAATTCCCAGCTGGAAGCGGCAAGGTCGAATACCAAGCGCAATTGTCCAAAGCCAAATCTGAGCGTGCTCAACTGGTTACAATCGTCAACGCATCCAACGCCGCGATTCTCTGATTCGCAGTCGTTCAGGTTGAATTCATCCCCAATGCTTAGACTGCATTGCACCGCGTCTATTGGCTTTTCGTTGTTTCTTACAGGCTGCGCCACGGACAAGTTTACTTGTGGCAGTCGGGAGGCAGAGTACCAAGCACAACTGATCAAGGCCAAAACTGAGCGAGCGCAAATTCCCTGATCCGCAATCAATCCCTATGAGATCATCCGAAATGCTGAAGCTGCACTGTCTTAGTTCGATTGCCGTTTCGTTATTTGTTGCAGGCTGTGCCACGGCAAGCTCAACAACGCGGATGTTGGCTACCCAGACCCAAGAGAGTCGCGGAATGTTGAGCCTTGAACAGGCCAACACGCGCCAACTCACATCCCAGCGCGCATCTCTACAGGGGAGGCTTAATGATCTTAACAGAAGGAAGGGTCAACTCAGTTCGGGGGGCGCCTCCTCGTCAAATTCGGCTGAGCTTCAAAAGATCAATGCGGAGATTGCGCAACTCAAACAAATGATCGTTGAGCAGTAAAAATGTGTTTTCTACTAAACTGGGGAAACGTCTAACAGAGCCTCCGCGGCATCACCCACCGCCAGCGGAGGCCTGGCCCGCTGCAGTAGGACACGAGGCATGATTGTCAAACCGGTCGAAGGGGCAAAGGGGAGCCAGCGAATGGTATGATCAGTTACAGGGGCTCTTCGTCGATCTGCGCCGCGGGAGCGGTTCGACCATCCTGAGTTCCTCCGCCGGCGCCGAATATGCTCTTGAAAGCAGCGAACAACAAAACGGCCTCTTCACATACTCCGTGCTCGAAGCTCTCGATGGAAACAAAGAGGCCGACACCAACAAAGACGGCTCCATCGAAATGAGCGAGCTCGGCGAGTACGTCAAAAACCGGGTCTCCGAACTTACCAACAACAAACAAACCCCCAACACCCGCCGCGTGAACCTCGAAGGCGATTTCGCGCTGGCGAAGACAAAATGAGATTTATTGTCCGTATACTTCGGGTTGTCTGCGTCCTTTTATCTTCAGCGTTTTTTGTCGGTGGGTCTCTTGCCCAGGAACTAGCAGAATGGGAAAAAATCCTCAAGGATGATGCGCCTGTTGCGGAGACTAAAGACACTGGCCGACGCGGGTGGACCTATGGTCTGCAGATCGATGCTTTCGCCCGAATCGAATCCTCGGGGGCGACCGACTGGCAGGACATCCTGCTCAAGGACGAACGCTCGAAGGGCATCACGATCAACAACTCCCCAATGGTCAAGGAGCTTATCGATCAAATGGCGGCGTCCGACGCGCAACTCGACGACCGTGATCCGGAAAAAGCGGAGAAGATCTGCGGGTTCGGACTGGTTTTTGCCGAGCTTGGCGATTTCAGTCTGGCACAAGCGCAGTGCCTGAGAGGTTTCAAGCTTGCGGAACTGAACAGCGGTCCGGGGCGCCCGCAAGCGCTGGCCTGCATGGCCAAAACGGCGAGGCTCTTCTTGCTCTGAAGTGGTCCCCTTGGCGGAGCCAGGAGCGGGTGGATTTTATATGTGGTGAACGGGACGCTGGGTGATGGTGTTGGTTTTGGTTTGATCCACCCGC
>Ga0247832_1006504_pt1 | contig 12775 bp, 11 predicted proteins | sample LaCruzMarch2015__10_FD_192407 | JGI IMG/M metagenome (GOLD analysis project Ga0247832, IMG submission 192407) | Freshwater microbial communities from meromictic Lake La Cruz, Castile-La Mancha, Spain - LaCruzMarch2015_4m | ecosystem: Environmental > Aquatic > Freshwater > Lake | place: Spain... | reverse complement strand
GCCTTTGTTCAGGGAGAATACGATCAGGTCGTCGTGGTTTACAGCGAATTCAAAAACCCAGTGGTTCAGTATTTTCGGGTGATGCCCTGGTTGCCCTTGCAGGCCGAATCCCCAAGCGCATCCTCATCCTCATCAGGCGCCGGCTCCGGCCAAGGGGCGGCTGATTATTTGTACGAACCCGGCCGTGAAGAGATCGTTCAGGATTTGTTACCGTTTTCGCTGGCTATTGATTTGCACAAAGCCATGTTGGACACCCAGGCATCGGAGCACGGTGCCCGCATGACAGCGATGGACAAGGCCACCGAGAATGCGGGGGATTTGTTACGGGAATTGAGGCTTCAATACAACCGAGCCCGACAAGCGGCCATTACCACCGAAATTACCGAGATTGTTGGCGGGGCAGCGGCCCTGGCCGGTTGATCTACTGGACCCGTGGCCTGCGCGGTGGACGGTAGGTTATCCCACATGTTGTTATGTTAGATAAAGTCTTTGGTCTCTCCGATTTGGATGGGACTGCACAGGCTTTGTTGGATCACGCCCACCGTCATCAGACTGGTTCTGGACCGATCGTTTTGGCCTTGATTGGTGGAATGGGTGCGGGCAAAACCACGTTGTTCCGCGCCATGGGCTCCTGCCTCGGTTGCGATCCATTGCCGACCTCCCCAACCTATGCTTTGATACAGGAGTATCGCACCGATCATGGCAAGGTTGTGATCCATGCCGACCTCGACCGTCTGCGGGGACCGGAGGAGTGGTTGGACTTGGACCCGGAGCACTTATGGGACCGGGCCGACTGGGTATGGCTGGAATGGCCGGAACGAGCAGGCCCTTATTTGCCTGCATCGACTCTTTTTTATAAGCTGGAAACGCTGGTCCAGGCAACGGATCTGCGGGGTGATGGCATCGATCCCGCTGAAGTCCCCCATCATCGACGCCTGACCTGGGTGGATGGGCTTGACCCGCTTTGACCCTAAATTCGTTACGACCATGAATACCCCCGATACCCTCCTTGCTCCCGTTGCAACCTCCACTCGGCAGGTGAACCTGCGCGTTGGGATACCCTGTGAACGAGGATTTCAGGAGAACAGGGTGGCCATTACGCCTCAGGGGGTTGCTTTGTTGGTTCATAACGGTCACCAGGTGGTTGTGGAGCGGGATGCCGGCGTCCCTAGTTTTTTTAGCGATCAGGATTACGCCGAGGCAGGGGCTCAATTGGCCGATGGACCGGCCGAAATCTATGCGTGTCCGGTGGTGGTCAAGGTGGGTCCGGTGCCTACCGAGGAGCTAGGGTATTTGCGTTCTGGGCAAACGGTTTTTTCGGCTTTGCATTTACCTGGATTGGGTGCTGCTGACCTCAAAGAAACAGTCTCTCGTCGTATCACAGGGATTGCCTACGAGCATCTGACCGATCGCAGTGGTTACCTGCCGGTGGTCCGTTCCATGAGTGAAATTGCGGGAACGATGGCGATTTTGATTGCTTCGGAATACATGAGCAATCAATACCAAGGTCGGGGTCGTTTGTTGGGTTCGGTCAGCGGGGTTCCCCCCACCCGTGTTCTGATTTTGGGAGCCGGTACCGTTGCGGAGCAAGCCACCCGTGCGGCCCTTGGATTGGGGAGTGAGGTGGTGGTTTTTGATAATTCCCTGCGGAGGCTCCGTCGCTTGCAGGCTCTGGTAGGCCGCCCGGTGTACACCTCGGTGCTACACCCCCGCTTGTTGGCTGAGCAACTGGCCATGGCCGATGTCGCCGTGGGGGCCATGGGCGCTCGCAACGGTCGCACCCCCATGGTGGTGACCGAAGACATGGTGCGCGGCATGAAAACAGGTTCGGTGATTGTCGATGTGAGCATTGACCACGGTGGTTGTTTTGAGACCTCCAGGCTCACCAACCATACCCGTCCTGTTTTTGAGCAATTTGGAGTGATTCACTACGGGGTGCCCAATATTCCATCCCGGGTTTCGCAGACCGCTTCGGAGTCGCTCAGCAATATTATGACCCCCATCCTTTTGGAAGCCGGGCAACGGGGGGGGATGGAGACCTGTTTGTGGCTGGAGCCTGGACTGCGGGCGGGCGTTTATTGCCACCAAGGTCTCTTGACCCAGCGATATCTGGGTGAAAAATTCGGCTTGCCCTGGACCAGCATGGAGGCCATGATGGGCTCAGGAATGTAGCAGAGCCTCGATGGGGGGGTGGCAGGGCCTCGGTCCATTTTTGTTTAACTTTTTTGAAGAAAATTTCAACAAACGCTTGGATTTTGAAAATTTCTTGTAAGTTTGTTGAACGATTCGCCCAAAAGGTTAAACAAATGGATACCAACTTTACCGATCAAGTCGCTACCCACGCCCTCGCCCTCAAAGGATATGCCTTGTTTTTGACCCAAAACAAGGAAGAGGCCCACGATTTACTCCAGGAAACCTACCTGAAGGCTTTTTCGAACCGGGATCGTTTTGCGCCGGATACCAACCTCAAAGGGTGGTTGTACACCATCATGAAGAACACCTTCATTAACAATTACCGCCGCAAGGTCAAGCGCAATACCTTCAGCGATCAAACCGACCAAGATTACTATATCAACCAGCCCAGCCAGCGGATTCCCAACCAAGCCGAATCCAAAATGGTCATGGATGACCTCAACAAAGCCATCGCTTTGCTGCCCTTTGAACTCAGGGAAGCTTTTATGCTCAATTTCAAGGGTCACAAATACCAGGACATCGCCGATCAATTTGGGATTCCCATTGGGACGGTCAAAACCCGTATCCACTTGGCCCGCAAGGTCCTCAAGCGCAAATTGTCGGTCTACGGGGTCCAGTACGGGCTGAACGCAGCCTAGTTTCCCGGGGGCCGCTGGCCCCCTCCTAATTTTTTTCAACAATTCAAGCCAATTGGCCATGTTTTTGTTTTAAGACCATGAGCCATTCAACATCAACTTCTCCCAGGGTCGTGGTCGTGGGGTCGGGTTTTGCCGGATTGTCGGCAGCCTCGGTCCTTGCTTCCAAGGGCTATCGCGTGCGTTTGCTCGAAAAGAACAGCGAACCCGGAGGCCGGGCCCGGGTTCTCAGCGAAGCGGGTTTTCGCTTTGATATGGGGCCATCCTGGTATTGGATGCCCGATGTCTTTGAGCAATACTTTGGGCTTTTTGGCCGAAAGGTCTCCGATTATTATGAACTGGTTCGTTTGGACCCGGCCTATACCATCGTTTACGGGCCGGAACAGCGTTTGGTGGTTCCCGCTCAAGCCGAAGCCCTGGAAGCTCTCTTTGAGTCCTACGAAAAGGGAGCAGGTTTGAAGCTGCGCTCCTTCTTGAAACAGGCCGCCTACAAGTACGAAGTCGGTATCCGGGATTTGGTTTTCAAACCAGGTCGCAGCTTGAGCGAATTTCTGAGCCCTCGATTGATATGGGATGTGTTACGAATGGATGTTTTCAAGTCGATGGCATCCCACGTTCGATCGCATTTCAAACATCCGCACCTCGTTCAGATGATGGAATTCCCGGTTCTTTTTTTGGGTGCGACACCTCGTAACACACCGGCCTTGTACAGCTTGATGAATTACGCCGACCTGGGTCTGGGGACCTGGTACCCCATGGGCGGTATGGGCAAGATTGTGGATGGAATGGTCTCGCTGGCCCAAGAACTTGGTGTGGAAATCATTTACAATCAAGAGGTTAAATCCGTGAAATCCCAAGGCGGTCGGGTTCGTTCGGTGTTAACCATGGATAACGAATACGAAGCGGATGCGGTGGTTGTGGGGGCGGATTACCGTCACTTTGATCAGGAAGTATTGCCGGCCGAACATCGCAATTATTCGTCTTCGTATTGGGAAAGCCGAGTGTTGGCCCCCTCCAGCCTTTTGTTTTATATCGGTTTATCCCAACCCATTGAAGGGCTTACGCACCATACGTTGTTTTTTGACGAAGATTTTGGATTGCATGCCGAGGAAATTTACACCCATCCTCAATGGCCCAGCAAGCCGCTTTTTTACACCTCTCTGGCTTCCAAAACCGATCCGGGGGTGGCTCCTGCTGGGATGGAAAACCTGGTGATTTTGGTTCCTCTGGCTCCGGGCCTGGAAGACACCGAGGAATTGCGGGAAAAGTACTACCACCTCGTTATGGATCGCTTTGAACGATTGACCGGGCAGGCCATCCGCAGCCACGTTGTTTACCGCAAATCCTATGCTCATCGGGACTTTGTCAAGGATTATCATTCGTTCAAGGGCAATGCCTACGGTCTGGCCAATACGCTGACCCAGACCGCCTTGCTCAAACCATCCCTCAAGCACAAAACCCTGTCCAACCTGTATTTCTGTGGGCAGTTAACCGTGCCCGGTCCCGGGGTTCCCCCTTCCTTGATTTCAGGCCAGGTGGTGGCCGGTGAACTCATGAAAGAACATCCCCTGAAGGCCTAATCGAAACTATTGGGTCCTTCATTTGTTTCACCAAAACAGGCCAAAACGACGCAAGCGCTCCAAAATGCCCTAGCTTACAATCAAATTACCGATATGATGGAATTGTACCGCGAAACCAACTTCGCTATCTCCAGGCTGATTACCCGGCAATACAGCACTTCTTTTTCGCTGGGTATTTTGGCCTTTCAGCCCTCTTTTAGGGCCCCAATTTATTCCATCTACGGATTTGTTCGGTTTGCCGATGAAATTGTGGACACGTTCCACGATTACGACAAGACCACCCTTTTGGAAGAATTTCGCAGGGATACCTATCTGGCCCTCGAAAGAGGAATCAGCCTCAACCCCGTTTTGGATTGTTTTGTGCAAACCGTGAAGCGTTACGGAATCGAAATCGAACTCATCGATGCTTTTTTGGATAGCATGGCCATGGACCTGGACCAGGTGACCTATGCCAAGGAATCCTACGAGAATTATATCTACGGTTCGGCCGAGGTGGTTGGCCTCATGTGCTTGAGGGTTTTTTGCTCCGAAAAACCAGGGCTGTACGATGAACTCAAGGAGGGCGCTCGGGCCTTGGGGGCGGCCTTCCAAAAAGTAAATTTCCTGCGTGATCTCAAAGATGATTACCAAAACCGGGGCCGCACGTATTTCCCCAATTTGAACCTGGGCCTGCAATTGGATGAACGCTCCAAGCGCGAAATCGAAGAGGATATTGAAGAGGATTTTCGTTGCGCGTACGCTGCCATTCGCCGTTTGCCCAAAGGGGCTCGGATTGGTGTTCTCACCGCCTATCGATTTTACCGCAATCTTTTTAGGAAAATACAGCGCTCCACCTCCGAACAAATTTTGCAGGAACGAATTCGGATCTCCAATGCCGAAAAAGCCGCGCTCCTATGTTATTCGGTGCTCGAGCATCGTTTAAGTTAATTGTTGTTGGGGTCAGCGCCGTCTTCATGGCCTTGGCTCCGGTTCCCTCCCAATCCAAGGGAAATACAGGCTGCTTAAATCAACAGGCCTGGTCTTTGTTTTGTTATTTTGAGTGGGCTTCCTCTGGATTTACCGAGAAGGAATACCACGGGTTGATGGCCAAAGCAGGAGGGGCGGGGCTGGTGCCCATCGCTTACCGTGGGGCTTACCGAGGTCTTGCAGTCCCTTCCATGGAGGGGACCGTTCAGAAATACAGCGGGGCCAAGGCGGCGGTCGAGGATTTGAATCGGGCGGTATTAGAGGATCCTGCCAACCCCCGTTGGCGCCTGCTTCGCTGGGTATTAGAGCGTGAAATACCTTCTTGGTTGGGCCTATCCAAGCATAAAGGGGAGGATAAAGCGTTTTTGGATCGGGCCCGTGCGGCACTAAGTCCAGAGCAAATCCGGAACGCGGGCCCCAAGGGTGAATTGGATTGGGTGTTTTTTTTGGGTAAAGTCCAATAAAGAGCTCGAATACATTTTATTTTTGAGGTTTATAATCCCGCTTAATTAATGTCCTCAACAACTGAAAAGTCCAGGCGCCATCATCGGCACCGCAAAATTCAAGCCCGTGTTGCCGTTGTAGGGGGCGGAATTGCTGGGATGGCAGCGGCAGCCCGATTGGCGGCATCCGGTTGCCAAGTGGTCCTCTTTGAAGCCAACGATACCCTGGGAGGCAAATTGAGCGATCGCCACAGCGCCGGTTTTCGCTTTGATTGCGGGCCGTCTTTGTTTACACTCCCCGAAACCCTCGAAGAATTGTTTAGCGATTGTGGCAAGGATTTGAGGGATTATCTCCAATACGACAAGCTCGATATAATCACGCGTTACCATTACGGTAAGGGGAATTATGTGGATGCTTGGGCCGATCAAGAAAAGCTAGGCGTCGAACTTTACGATAAATTCAACGAAGACCCCGAGAAGGTTCGAAAGTATTTCAAGAAGGTTCAATGGTTGTACAACCTGACAGCTCCTGTTTTCTTGCGAAAGTCCATCCATCGTCGCTCGGACCTTTGGTCTATTTCGAATTTTTTTAAACTATTCGCGCTGCCTTTTGTGGGAGCCTTTCAGAGTTTGTACGAGTTCAATCGTTCGGCTTTTGACAAAGAGCGTACCGCTCAATTATTTTCCCGTGTGGCTACCTACAATGGTTCCGATCCCTACAAAGCCCCTGGAACCTTGTCGCTTATTAACCATGTGGAATACGGCCTTGGGGCCTATTACCCAAGGGGCGGGATGATAGCCATTCGGGATGCCTTGCAGAAGCTCATCGAAGAGCTTGGCGTGGAGGTTCGTTTGGGAACCAAAGTGGATCGCTACCATGTGTTCCAAAATCGCATCATCGGCGTCAAAGTGGAGGGGGAGCGCATTCCGTTTGACCGGGTGGTGTCGGCGGTGGATATTGCCTACGCCAAGGAATATCTATTTTCCAGGGATTTGCTGGAACCCAAAATGAAAACCAAGGACTTGGGAATGTCGGCCATGGTTTTCCAATGGGGCATCAAAGGAACTTTTCCTCAGTTGGATTTGCACAATTTGTTTTTTTCCCGTAAATACCGTAGAGAATTTGAGGCCATTGGAGGCAAGTTAGTTCCTCAAGAAAGCACGATTTATCTCTATGTCAGCTCCAAGTTGAACCAGACCGATGCACCCGATGGCCACGAAAACTGGTTTGTTATGGTGAACATGCCCTGCGATCAAAAACAAGATTGGACGAAAATTTCCCAAATTACCCGCAGCAGTATTCTTGCGCGGTTATCTTCGGAACTCGACGTGAACGTGGAGGATTTGATTGTAGATGAGAATGTTATGACTCCTCTCACCTTCGAAAAAACAACCCGAAGTTATGCCGGTGCCCTTTACGGACCTCATTCCAATTCTATTTTTTCGGCCTTTCGGCGTTATCCCAACAAGCACCCTCGGATTCAAGGGTTGTATTTTTGCGGCGGATCGGTGCATCCCGGCGGTGGTATTCCCATATGCTTGCATTCGGCCCAAATTGCGACCCGTTGGTTAATGGATGGTTTGCGCAAATCCAAGGGCAAGCATCGTTCTCACTCGTCCGAATAAGGCCGCACGCAGGCAGTGAGGTTGCTTAACAGCCCGTGGCGTTATCGTTGGTGGTGGCCTCTCATTTTTGGGTGCGGGGCCTTGGGGACCATCTTGACGCCTTATGATTGGTTTTTTGTCAAGATGACCTTTCCGGTCCTCAGCCTTGGTGCGCTTTGGGTGGGGTGGTCCGATCGCGAGGCCTTCCAGCCGCGGGATTGGTTGGTTGTTTTTTTGTGTTACGCTTTTGGTTGGAGCATGGAATGGCTGGGCGTGAAAACGGGCTTGGTATTTGGGGCCTATCATTACGGGCCATGGCTGGGGCCTCGTTGGTGGGGGGTTCCCCCGCTCATTGGGTTGAATTGGGTTATTCTGGTCTGGGCAGTGCGTGGATGGTTACCGTCCAAAACAAGCAGCCCGGTCCCATCTTGGTGGCGGGATGTGTTGGGGGGCGCTTTGGTGATGGGGATGGATCTTTTGATTGAACCCGGCGCAACGCGATTGGGCTTCTGGGTCTGGGATCAGAAAACAGCGATGCAAGGTTGGGCTGGGTCTTTGGTGGTAGCCCCTCTCCAAAATTACCTGGCTTGGTGGGTTATTGCATTTTTGATGTTACGAGGTATGGCCTGGGGGGGTGTTACGGGGAGTCGGGCACCCTTGCACCACGCCGCCGGCTTTTACGCCATCTGGATGATGGCTTATTTTGGAATTCTTGCCTTGGGGATTTTTGGATTTCGTTTCTAGGAACCGGTGAATTGGGGGGGCCTTTTGTTGACAAAGGCGTCCATCCCTTCTTTTTGGTCGGCACTGGCAAAGAGCATGTAGAAATTCTTGCGTTCGAATTCCAAGCCCTCACTGAGGTTGCTATCCTGTGCCTTGAGGACGGATTCTTTGGCCAGCCGAACCGCCAGCGGGGCCCGCAGGGCTATTTCAGAGGCCAAACGCAGCGCCTCGTCCAGGTACACCTCAACCGGTACCACCCGGTTCACCAAACCCCAGGCCAGGGCTTGTTTGGCGGCTATGGGTTGGCCAGTCAAGACCATTTCCATAGCGTTTACCTTGCCAATTTGCCGGGTCAATCGTTGGGTTCCGCCGGCACCCGGCATGATGCCCAAGAGGATTTCGGGTTGCCCAAAGCGGGCGGTTTCGGAGGCGACCACCAGGTCGCAATGCATCACCAACTCGTTGCCACCCCCCAGAACAAAGCCTGAAACAGCCGCAATCAAGGGCTTCTTGAGGCGACGAATTTGTTCCCAGGTCGCAAATTGGTCAATCAACAACATATCAATGGCTCCTTTTCCGGACATTTGATGGATGTCTGCTCCAGCGGCAAAGGCTTTGTCGTTGCCGGTCAAGACCATGGCGCGTATGTTCTCGTCCTTGTCCAGGATGGCCAGGGCGTCTCGTAATTCGGCCATCAATTGGAGATTCAGGGCGTTGAGTTCTTTGGGACGGTTGAGACGCAACAAGGCGACCCCGGGTCGGATTTGCGGGTCCACCAGGACCAGTTCGTTTTTCATGCCCCTAAAATAAATGCAAGGGAGGGGACCGACCCCTAAGGTGGCTCGCTTTGGCTTAGTTTTGAAAAAAAAACAACCATGAAGAAATTCGCAACCACCTTTTTCGCTTTCCTTTTGTTCATCCTGGCACAGGCTACGCTTTTACCGGCCGCTGCCCAATTGGCTTTGCCCCAGCCTTCGCCCCGTTGCGGTGCCCGGCTCACCATGGGTGTCACCGATATCGAGGTGGATTACGGATCGCCGGGCGTTAACGGCCGCGCTTTGTGGGGTAGCCTGGTTCCTTTTGATGAAATTTGGAGAAGCGGGGCCAATTCGGCCACTTGGATTTCTTTCAGCACCGAAGTCCAGGTGGGTGGACAAACCCTCAAGGCCGGCAAATATGCTTTGTACTTGATTCCACGCGCTGACAAACCTTGGATTTTGGCCTTGAACAGCAACGAGGGCCAATGGGGGTCCACCAATTTCAAAGAGAGTCTGGACATCCTTCGGACCGAAGTCCAAATAGCCCCGGCACCCTCCTTTGCCGAGCGCTTGCAATACAGCCTGGAGTACATCGGGATGTCCTCGGCCCAGTTGCGGATGCATTGGGGACCTACGACCTGGACGCTCCCCATTCAGTCCGATGCCAAGAGCTTGGGCATGGCCAATGTTCGCAAATTCTTTGTTGACCGCCCCGGCGATTGGTACCCCTGTGCGAATGCCGCGGCCTTTGTTTTGGAGAACGGGAACGATCCGGCCTATGCCCTCGAGTTAGCCCAAAAGGCGGTACGCCTGAACGGTGAGCATTTTTACCCTCGCTGGATTTTGGCCAGGGTGCATGCAGCGCGGGCTGAATTCCGACTGGCTGCTGAGCAGGCTGATCAGGCTCGTATCAAAGGCGAGGCCGAGAACTCGGATTGGTACCAGGGTTATGCGGGTGATATCGCCAAAAACATGAAGGCCTGGAACGAAGCAGCCGGACCCTTGGTCCCTGCCGGAAAGAAGCGCAAATAATTGAGGCAAGCATCTTGCACCGACCGTTGGAACCGGCCCAGGCTCTGGGTCGCTTGGTTCCTCCTTGTTCAGTTGGCGTTCCCTTTTGGCGGAATGGCCCAGGGCGGCTTTGGCTATCGTCCCGGTTGGACCCGTGATCAAATCCGCGAAGAAATTCGGGGAATGGGGGTGGACGGCTCGGTCTTGTACATCGCTGCCCATCCCGACGATGAGAATACCCGGTTCTTGGCGTTTATGGCTCGCCATAAGCGTTGGAGGACCGGGTACCTCTCGTTAACCCGGGGGGATGGCGGACAGAATCTCATCGGGGATCATACCGAATACGATTTGGGAATTATTCGTACCCAAGAATTGTTGGCGGCCCGCAGGGTGGACGGTGCGGAGCAGTTTTTTACGCGGGCCAATGATTTTGGTTTTTCCAAGAATCCGGAGGAGACCTGGCAACATTGGGACCGTGAAAAGGTCCTGGCGGATGTGGTTTGGGTGATCAGGCTTTTCAAGCCCCGCCTCTTGGTCACGCGATTTAGTCCTTTACCGGCTGCAACCCACGGGCATCATACCGCTTCGGCGCAGTTGGCGGTGGAGGCTTTTTTTGCAGCGGGTGATAGCACTCGTTTTCCAGAGCAATTGAGTCAGGTGCGTGTCTGGCAACCATCCCGCTTGGTCTGGAACACCAGCTGGTGGTTTTACGGTCGTCAGGACTACAACAAAACCGGGCTGCTAAGCCTGGACGTTGGAGGCTACAACCCTCGCCTGGGGCGGTCCTACGGTGAGCTGGCTGCCGAAAGCCGTTCCATGCACCAAAGTCAGGGCTTTGGGGCGGCCCGTCAGCGGGGTACGGAGCGGGAATATTTTCAGTGGTTGGCCGGGGATTCGGCCATTCATGATCCCTTGGAAGGGTTGGAGCGGTCGGTTATGAACGGTACCGCTTCGACGGATTGGGATGAATGGGCGAGGGGGGTTCGAGGTTTGTATGCCTTGTTGGAAACCGAAAACACCGAGGCTTGGCTCAAGGGTTTGGCTCCTTTGATTCCCTTCTTGGACCGGATTCTTGAGGACCCCACACGTTCCGATGAAGACCGACTTTTGGCAAGGGAGCGCAAAGAAAAAGTCAATCGCTTATTGGCTGAAATCAGCGGCCTTTGGGAGGAGGCCGTGGCCGCTCAGCCTGCCGTGGTCCCCGGTGATTCGTTGAATTGGGAATGGCAGGTTTTGCGTCGCAACCCATCGGCCACCATGAAGGTGGTACCGCTAAGTTTGAGGTTGTTGGGCTTGTGGCCCAACGGTCAGGAACGGACGCTGTGGGATGGAAAGACGGCGCCTACGGCCAACGATTTGGGGGATTCCCTCCATCGCTACGCTTTTAGAGCAGCATTGCCCGCGGGGATGCCCATGTCCGGCCCTTTCTGGAAAGCCGAGGGTCCGCGCTCTGCGCATTATTCCGTGCCTGATTTTGGGTCTCATCGCCCCGAGTCGCCTCCATCCCTGATGGTGGAATCGCGTTGGTTGTGGTCGATCGAGGCCATGGAGATTCCAGTAACATTGCGTACGCCTTTGCTCTACAAATGGACCGATCCTGTTTTGGGCGAACGCTACCGTCCGATGGAAATGTTGCCTGCTTGGCAGCTTGCCTTGGAACCCCGCCAGTTGGTCGTACCCGATGGGGTCCGCGAATTACGTTTTCGATTGTCGCTGCGGATGGAGAAAGGCCCGACAGCCCCCAATCGAACGGATACCCTTCGCTGGGGTCTGGCGGGTTGGCCCGAAGGTTGGCGATTGGCATCGGAGCCGCCTCTTCTCTTGAACCCGCGCCCCGATTCCCTGTATACCTGGGAAGCCGTTTTGACGACCGTGGGTCGGGAGGCGGGTCAGGGGGGTATGGTGACTCCTGCCGTGTACCGTTCGGTTCAGGGACGGTGGATCCCCCAGGAATTGGCCTCGGTGGTGCGTCTTGAATACGGGCATATTCCAATCCAGACCCGGGTGGTTCCGGTCGAGGCTACCGTGGTTCGCTTGCATCAAAAATCCTCGGGAAAGGTGGTTGGTTACCTGCGGGGTGCCGGGGATGAGACCATGACCGCCTTGGCCCAAATGGGTTACCGGGTGGTGGACTTGGATCCCGCCACCGCGACCCCGGCTTTGCTCAAGACCTGTCAAAGCATTGTGCTGGGAGTTCGCTTTTACAATACCTGCCGAACCCTCTCCCGCATTCAGCCCATGCTCACGGACTATGCGGCCCAGGGAGGACATCTGCTCATTCAATACCAAACGACCTCCAATTTGTTGTTAAAACAATGGACACCGATTCCCTTGCAGTTGGGACGATCCCGGGTCACCGAGGAACAGGCCGAGGTTCGCTTCTTGGTTCCAAATCATTCCTTGTTAAACAAGCCCAATCAATTGTTATCCGATGATTTTGATGGTTGGGTCCAAGAACGAGGTTTGTATTTTGCGCAGCAATGGGATCCCGCCTGGACCCCCTTGCTGGGTATGAACGACCGTGGGGAAGAGGAACAAAAGGGATCGCTCTTGGTCGGTCGTTACGGAAAAGGCACGGTTGTTTATTGCGCCTTGTCGCTGTTTCGTCAATGCCCTCAGGGCGTACCGGGCGCCTTTCGTTTGTTGCAAAACCTTGTGGAATATGCACCCTGAGACCGATAAGGTTTCGGGCTCATCTTCGAAGGATTCGGGCGGGCCGAACCCTTGGCCTCGCTGGTACCTGGCCCTGGCCTTGTTTTGGTTGGCTTTTGTGGGTTTGTTGGCCTTTTTGACCCGTCTTGGTTCATGAGTACGCTGGATTGGTTGGTTTTTTTGGGTAGCCAGGGCCTTATTCTGGCCTA
>Ga0247832_1006503_pt1 | contig 12775 bp, 15 predicted proteins | sample LaCruzMarch2015__10_FD_192407 | JGI IMG/M metagenome (GOLD analysis project Ga0247832, IMG submission 192407) | Freshwater microbial communities from meromictic Lake La Cruz, Castile-La Mancha, Spain - LaCruzMarch2015_4m | ecosystem: Environmental > Aquatic > Freshwater > Lake | place: Spain... | reverse complement strand
GCCTCAAAGCGGATGCGCACATCGTCGGCATCGAGAAAGACGACACGCATCTTCGACACCTCCCGGAAAAAGAAAAGGCCCGGAGGGGTTATCTCCGGGCACATTTCTAAGCATCCAATAACGGAACTTTTAGATGCGTTTCGGTTGATCGTCAAGACGTTTTTGCAAGTTATTTCAACATGATAAGTGCTTCGCACTGGCGCGTAACGCATCGTAGCCCTGTCGTGTGGATAAGCTCACCTCAGGCGGAACAAACGCACCAGTGCGTTGAGTGCCACGCGCAGATTGCCGATGTCATCGGCGTCCCAGTGCTGCCCATCCTCGTCGGCGCATATCATCCGGTAGACCACGAACGTCGGCGGGCGTCCGGGCGAGAGGCGCTGCTCACGGTCGCAATCAGCGAGTGCTGCGGTCGCCTCGGCGTAGCGCCGCTTTACCTTGTCGATGACCTCAAGCCCCGGCTCACTCGGGCTGGCGCCGAATATGCCCTCGTTGACCAGGAGCCCTGTGACCGAGCTCGGGCTCGGCATCGGCAATCCGACGGTGACGTTGTGCCAACGGTAGAGGTCGGCGAGAGCAATCCGCTTTGAGCACAGATTGCATGAATGGCGGCTAAACGTGCGCCTCACCGCGGGTACAGTTCGATGGCGCCATCCTGGTTCCCAGCATGTCAGCGGCATCTGCAATGAAACCAGAAGGAACCCGAAATGAACCTCGTCTCGAAATCCCTCCTAGCCGTCGCCTTCGTTGCCTCCAGTTTCACGATTGCACCGGTTGCCATCGCGCTTCCCTACGGCCCCGATACCTGCGCCGAGGGCTTCGTCTGGCGCGACGCCGCTCCTGGGGACCATGTCTGCGTCACGCCGGCCGGTAGGCAGCGTGCCGCCGAGGAGAACGCAGTCGCAGCATCCCGCATCGATCCTGCCGGAGCCTATGGCCCCAACACCTGCCTCAACGGTTTTGTCTGGCGTGAGGCCTTTGCCGGCGATGTGGTCTGCGTGACGCCAGATCGTCGCGATGCCGTGCAGAACGAGAACCGCCTTGGACAGTCGCGCCGCGCGTTGGCCTACGGCCCGGATACCTGCATTAATGGCTTCGTCTGGCGCGACGCCGCTCCTGGCGACCATGTCTGCGTCACGGCCAATTCCCGCCAGCGCGCCGCCAACGAGAATGCGGCGGCGGCCTCCCGCATCGACCCCGCCGGTGCCTACGGTCCGAATACCTGCATCGACGGCTTTGTCTGGCGCGAAGCCTTTGCTGGTGATGTGGTCTGCGTCACCCCGGCCCGCCGCGAAGCCGTGCGACAGGAAAACGCGACGGGAGCGGCTCGCAGGGTGCTGAACTAAGCTTGCCGGGCATCGGCAAGCGCGGGGTGCCAGAAGCAGCGGCAAGAACTGGTCGTCACCACGCGCAACCAGTCCGCCGCTGCGACTGTTCTGGCTGGCGGCTGATGCGGCTCCGACAGCGGAAGACTGGCGGTTTTTCCATCGCACACGACGGCCGTTTCGGCTCGGATTTTTCCGGACTGCGAGACAGGGGAGGTTTGTTGATCAGGATCAATCTCGGCTATAAACAGCGCCGGTTCCTTTGTAGCCGGTGCGAGAATGGGTAGGTATCGAGATCATCGTCAGTCGCGAAGCCGCGGCCAAGATGGTTATGAGGGCGGTGAATATCCGGAGCCCAGCTTTTTTCAACAGCGGGCCACCGCTGTTGGGCTGACAAGGCCCGCCGAGGTGCCAACCAGCGCCGCCGAGGATGCTGAGGTGCGTTGGTTCAATGCCGGCAAGGGCTTCGGTTTCGTGAGGCTGAGTGACGGCTCCGATGCGTTTCTCCACGGCTCACGGTTGCAGGCCGCCGGATACAGCGATCTGCCCGAAGGTTCGCGCCTGAGGATCAGGACAGAAATCGGCCCGAAGGGTCCGCAGGTGGCCGAAGTTCTCTCTGTAAGCCTCGGTGCCAAGGATGCTCGCACACAGCCAGTCAGCCCTGCTTCAGGACCTCCTGTCCGGCTAGACCTGGAGGAACCGGAGAGCGTCGGCATCGTTAAATGGTATGACCCGATCAAAGGCTTCGGCTTCATCACCATCGACGACGGCGATGTGTTTGTTCATGCAACAGCATTGGCGCGCAGCGGGATTTCCACGCTAGCCGCTGGAGAGGGCGTGCTCGTCAGGCTCAGCCCAGGGCGAAAGGGTGTTGAAGTTCAATCCATCCGGCTGCGCTAGTCGGACCGGTCAGGCACATCTGTATGAACGCTTGCGACACGCCGGATCTCGCAACTGGTGAGCGGCCCGAGGCGGTTGGTGAGCCAGGCTTCCGGATCGGGGATGCGGGTTAGATCGACGCGGGCGGTCCGGGCGCGATGGCCGGGTCCTTCGGGGCGATAGGTCACCTCCGCGGAGGAGTGTGACATTTGGCTATTATAGAGGTCTCTATAATAGCAGTTTGTCACACTCCTCGACCGATCCTGCCGGACTGCGGCGGCCGAGGACCAGAGCTCCGGGAAGCAGGCAGCCATGTCGGCGGCGTTCTCGAGCTCGATGCCGGTCAGCGCCATCAGGTCGCGCCGGGTCGGACGGAGCTCGGACCAAGGGACCAGCGCATCCACCGTGACCGGTAGGACCACGTCGGTCAGCAGGTCGATCTCGAGCGGTGTTGTGGCGGTGCGGTTGACGCCACGCCCACGCCCCATCGCCTGGATCAGTTCGCCCTCGCAGATGCTCCAGCGCACGGCCTCGGTGATGGGATCGGCGTGTTCCTCCATCGCGAGCGGCGCGGTCCGGTCGCCCGCGAGACGGACGCGGCGCTCGACCATCGGATACCACCAGCTCGCGTCTTCGGGGTTCGGTGCAGGCACGCGGCCGGTCAGCGCCATGGCGTTGAGCTCCACCGTGTGTGGCGCAGGCAGCGTGCGGCCGAGCACGACCATGCCGCCGATCCCGCCCCAGCGGTCGAGCCCGCTCAACGCGTTGAAATGCACCGCCTCGACCCGCGACGGCAGGCCGGCCGACCGCAGTGCGTCGATGGCAGACTTCTGCCCCACAACCAGCAGATCGATGACCTCGCCGGGGCGATGGCATTGCCGGGCCCGGAGGTCGATCCAGGCTCGGAGGTCGCGCAGACGGGTCCCGGCGGCCTTTCTGTCCCGTTCGGGTGCGTCGGCGGAGGGCGTCAGCGCGCGCGCAGAGGTCGGGCTGCCGGTCACCTGACGGACGCGAACATGCGGCTGGCGCGCGGCGACGGGCGCGCCGATGTCGATCCGCGGCAGATAGCACTGCACGAGCTCGGGTCGGAGCGTGGCATCGAGATGCAGGATCGGCGCCTGGGCCGCCCAGCCGGTCCGCATGCGGCTGCGCCAGCGCAGGCGGAGGGCGCGGACCGAACCGGCCTCGGTCATGTCGTGCACGATCTCGGCGCCGGCGGCGTCGTGGCCGTTCTCCAGCGCCTCGGCGAGGATCAGCCAGAGCGTGGCGCAGCGCCCGGGCGGCGCCCATGGCTCGCCCGCTTGCGGCAGGACCGCCTCGATCCGCTTGCGCCGCTGGACCGGCGACATGCCAGGGCGCAGACCGGCATCGCGCATCCGGCGGCGTTCGAGTGTGGCGGCATGGCGGCAGTCGTCCGGGGTGAGGCCGACGGCTTCCAGCAGGCCCACACGCAGCGGACCGGGCTCGGTGACCCTCAGCGCCTTGCAGAGCCGCTCCCGCGCCGCGATCAGGTCGGCGGTGGCGCTGACCTCCATCTTTCCCTTGCCGTTGTAGCAGGTGAGCGACGTGCGGCCGGGCTCGAGCCCGTCCTGTGTCAGAGTGGCCTTGCCGTCGAGACCGCGCAGGCCCGACTGCCAGAAGGCTTCGTCGATGACGAGCAGCCCGACCTCGCCGATGGCCGGCGGCTTGATGTGAAAGAGGCTGTCATGGGCGCAGACGATGACCTGCGCCGCCTGCGCCAGCGGCTTCTGGCGCTGGTAGCCGCAGTCGTGGAACAGCGGGCAGAGCAGCAGTTCCTCCCCGTTCTTCACCTTGCAGCAGCTCTGTTCGACCGGGTGCTCGATCTCGAGCGCGTCGAAGGTGGCCTCCGTGTCGAGGCACATGAGCTGGTCGGGATTGCCCGGCGTGGGATCGGGTGCGGTACGGCCCTTCCAGAGCATGGCGCTGAGCCCGAGCGCCTCGAAGGCCGTGACCTGCTCAGCGCCCAGATCGTGGCGTGGCACGCCATAGACAACCTTGCGCTTGCCGAGCCCGCCCGCGGCGATCAGTTCTGCGATGGCGGCGCGCGCGCTCGAGGTCTTGCCGAGGCCCACGTCGACCGGGAGCCCGAGGAGCGGCGGCAGCGCGGCCGGTGCGACGATGTTGAAATCCAGCGGATCGCGATTGGAGTGGGGGTTCCTGGCCTCCTCCTGCGCCGCCTCGACGGCCGCCCAGTAGTCGGGGATCGCCGCCATGAAGCGGGCGATGGCCTCGGCAAGGCTGGCACGCGCCTCGTCGGGCGTGAGGACCGGTGCGGGATATGTCGGCGGCGGCGGCAGGATCCGCGCCGCACTGGCCACTAGCGCCGCGACGGTGACCGGGCCCTCGGCGCAGAAAAGGTCGTTGGCGTCGCCAGGGCTGTCGGGCACGGCAAGACGGCCGTCGACCGCGAGTGCGACCTTGCGGGCCGCCTCGACGCCGGGATTGCCGTCGCGGTCGGGCTTCTCGTCGTTGTCGGCGACGAGGACGAGATCGGCCTCGGGGAAGCGGGCCCGCAGCGCCTCGGCCACTGGCATCAGGTTGCCCGCGTCCATCGCCGCGATCACGGTATGACCCGTGGCCATGTGCAGGCTCGCGCCGGTCGCCCAACCCTCGCAGATCAGGACGGGGCCGTTGGGCTCCCCGAGTGGCCCCGGCTCCGCGCCCACCACCGCGAAATGCCCCCGCTTGGCGCCGCCAGCGAGGTAGCGCTTGGCCCCGTCCGGCGCGATGGTCTGGACACTGTGCAGGCGGCCATCGCCGTCTTGCAGCGGCACGACGAGATATCCGCGCGAGTCGATGCGCAGGGCGAGCGGCGCAACCTTCTTGACGGTGAGATAGGGATGGGCATCCCGGGCTGGACGGGCATTCGCCCAGATACGCTCGGCGCGAACTGCAGCTTCCTCTGCACGGACGACGGCCGGGTCCGCCTCGTCGTGAGGCGTCTGAGGCGACGTTTCCGCGCCGGGCTGGGCCTTCGGTGAAACCGGCGTGTTCGTCGAGAGAATCGGTGGCGCCGGGTGGACTCGGGTAGGCCGATGGCGTCGCCCGATGCCGATACGATCGGCCGTCCAGTCCAGCGCGTCGCTACGGCAGAGACCGAGATCCCGGCTAACCAGATCGACGAAACCGCCGCCGTCGCCCGCCTCATGGTCGAACCACATGCCCGCCTTGGCGCCGCCGATCACGACCGAGAGGCTGCCCTTGCGGCCCCAGCGCCATTCCTGGCTCGCCCGGAAGGTCGGCTTGCCCAGAAGCTCGACCGCGAGTTCCGGCACCCGCGCGCGCAGATCAGCGTCGAAGGCCTGCCAGTCCCGCACGCTCATCGCCGCCACCACGGGACGTGCGCGATCGCGCCGACCGGCCCGAGGGCCGCAGCGACGATGCGCAGGGGGTGACGGAGGCGGGCGGACACGGGTGCTGCGGAACCGGATAGGGGCGTCGTTGCCCCCGGTTCTGCCGCGCATCAGACCACCCTCGCGACGTCGGAACCGGTCCGCCCGGCCGCAGGCCATCGCTGCGGAAAGGGGTGACCCCTTTCGGCAAAGCGTTGAAATACCATCAGATTATGGGTGGACCCCAAGGGCCGAAATGGCCGGCTCCATACGCCGCCGGGAGCTGGTGACTGGCAGTGGGCGGACCCCACCCAGACACGAATGGGGTGAACGGTTCCACCCGGCAGCTGCGCTGTGGCGAGGTGGGTGGACCCCTATGGTCTGCGCGTCGTGATCAATCGTGGCTACGGGTGCTTCGTTGCCGGCGGCAACGGTCCACTGGTCGCCGCGACGGCCTTTAACAGAAGCGACCCGGTCTCGCCTCTACCAAGCGCCCGCGCCTCATTGGTCCCCAGCCAGCCCGACCTTGGGAAGATGACATTCTTCTTCGCTGAAGCCCCGCCCACGAAGTGACAGGGTGCTTGTTCCAGCCCGAAACATGCTTGGGGAGGATGTGCAAAGCAGACTGGCCTCTCCCGCGAACCATTCGGCACGGTGGCTGCCCGCCGCGCGGCAAGACGCCGCGGCAGGCGGTGCGGAGCGCAAAGGGGCGACTTGCTGTGGCGAACTGGATCAAGGGTTTCGAGCAGGCGAGTGCGCGCAGCCACGCCGACGACCCGATGTACGACTAGGACTTCAACTGGATGTGGACGGAACTCGGGATCGCCGACCTGAGATCGTGACGATGGTCGGAGCCCCGGCTATCGGCCGATTTATCCCGCCTTCCGCAGATCCGGCCCCGGCACCCGCTTCGCGCCGCCGCGCTGCGCCGACGGCAACCGGATCAGCGTCGCCATGGCGTCGGCCAACTTCTGCGACACCGGCTCGCCCTCGATCTGCTGCTCGAGAAACCAGTCCATCAGGCACTCCTTCTTGCCCTGGTTCCCCGGCGAAATCCCGAAATGCGTGATCGCCGCCTGCATCAGGTCGAGATAGGGCGTGGTGTAAACCACATCTGCCGCGCCTTGCGCGGGTCGCACCGTCTGCGGGATGTAGTCCGGCCAGATCGCCTTCACCATGAACTCGGGTACCTCTATCTGGATGTATTGCCAGGAAGGGCCGTTGAGTTCCCAGCGGCTGACGTCGAACTCTCCCACTCGCCATTCGCTAGTGGTGATCAGGCTGGGGTCACTGGCGTGCAGGCGCCAGGAGACGATGGTCCTTGGATCCGGAAAAAGCGCCCGTGTCGTCGAGAGGCGGCCTGTTGCCCGGATATAACCGTCGCGAAGCGCCAACAGGAGGCCATCGCGAGCCCTGCGGCGCACTGAGCGTGTCACCTCAGTCGGCAACTCGGATGTCTCAGGCAACGGATGGTGAACCTCAGAAAAGGCCCGATACAAGGATCTGGCGTAATCCTCGAGCTCGACGCGCTCGACATGAGCGATTGCGGCCGAGACGCTGCACGACGACGAGCCAAGCGTGCACGATCTCTGCATTGGCGTCCCTCTGTCATGACCTGACCAATACAGAAACATAAAGAGAACATTCCGACTCGACAAGCGTCCTCATAAATCTCGGTTGAACGGTTCCACCCCTTCCAGCCTGACACGGAGTGACCGGTTCCAAGGTCGCGGGCGGCCGCACACTCCCATACCGACGGATCATGAAGTTCGGCTCCGTCCCATCCATCGTCCCAACCCGCTTCATGCCTCCCCGCTGACCCCGCCGAACAGAGTGTCAGAGGACGTGTCATGGGCGATCTTGGGGGCGTTGTTGCCGAGCCAGGCAGCAATCTCCCAGACCCGTTCGGCAAAGGTCGACGATCGGCTGTCAAGCATCGAACCAGTCCTTGATCGTGTTGAAAGCTGCCGACCCCTCGGCGATGGCCTTGGCGTCGAGGTTGTGAAACGGCACACCCCGCGCCTCGCGCAGGCCCTCTCGCGCAAGCGCCACGTTCTCGTCCGTGGCCCACTCGGCGAAAGCGCGGAACTTGCCAGCCAGATGCCGCCAGGCCGCTTGTTTCCGGTGTGGGCGGGACGTAGAGCGGGTTGCGGCGGCCGGGCTTGCGCGGCGAGCGCAGGCCCCACAGGGCGGCATCCACCGCCATCTTGCGAAGGGCCGCACGCGTGGGCTCCTCGCCCCGTTCAAGCCGCTCATCGAGGGTGCGACGCACGGGACCGGGGTCGGCCGCCTCCGCATCGCGGATGAAGCGGGCGTCGTGAATGTCCTTGTGGGTCAGGCCCAGCTCGGCAACCGTTGGAACTTTCTTCTCGTCGGAAAGAAGGTCGGTGCGCTGGCCCTGGGTCGATACAACACTGACATCACGTGCAGCATCGTATTCGTCCGCGAGCCGCCGCTTGGCTCCGGCTTCGATGGTCAGCGCATCGGCCTGTAACGGCCCAGTCCGTTGCCGCTATGTCGATTTCGGGCCGTGCCGGATAACGCCCCACCGCCACGATCAGCGCAGGCTTGAGGGCATTTTCGCCAATGTGCGCGAGGATCGCAGTGAAGGCTGTGCCAGCCGCTGCCCGCAATTCCTCCGTCAGCTCGATGCTGAGCTGGCGGAAACGGGCGCGAGCCTCCTCGGTCATCGGCACGATCATCGGGTTCGCGGCAGTGTTCTGATCAGCGGTCTTGCCGGTCAGGTCGCCCTTCCTGCCCCCACCGCCCGCCGCGATGATTTGCAGCCGATGACGGCCGCCGAACGGCTCGATGAACTGGCGCAGATTCTGAGCGCCGGCCTGCGTCGGATTCTGCCCGAACAGTCGAGCTCTTTATCTGCCCAAACCCGAGACAGTTTGGTCGACTTCTCGCCCCTCAAGAGCGGTGTTCGTCGTCACAAACTTCGCAACCGAGTTGGAGGCTGATGATGAAGACTGCGACGAAACCCAAGCCCCAGGCGCTGCCGCGCGCCGGGGCAGATGCCGCGGCGGACGGCACGGTCCTCGCCCAGCTGGCGGCGCTGCAGCGCCTGTCGGTCAACGAGCTCAAGGCAAAGTGGGAGGATTTCTTTGCCACCGCGGCGCCGAACAACAGCCGCGCGTTTCTGGAGGTGCGGATCGCCGGGCGGATCCAGGAGCTGACCTATGGCGGGCTCACGCGCGACACGCGCCGCGCGCTGGATCTCCTGGCCGATGAGGTCGAGGGCAAGGTCACGCGCAAGGGCATGGCCGATGACGCCCGTAACCCGCTCCCGGGCACAAAGCTCGTGCGGGAATGGAACGGCACCGAGCATACCGTCACCGTCTTGGCTGACGGCTACGACCTCGGCGGCAAGAAATTCAAGTCGCTCTCCGCTGTCGCCAAGGCCATCACCGGCACGAGCTGGAACGGCTTCAGGTTCTTTGCGCTCGGCACCGGGAGGAAGGGCTGATGGCTGGTACCATTCTCAAACGCTCGCGCTGCGCCATCTACACCCGCAAGTCTTCCGAGGAAGGCCTCGACATGGAGTTCAACTCCCTCGATGCCCAGCGCGAGGCATGCGAAGCCTATGTGGCCAGCCAGAAGGCCGAGGGCTGGGTCGCCCTACGCGACCGCTATGATGACGGTGGCTTCTCCGGCGGCACGCTGGACCGGCCTGCGCTGAAGCAGCTGATCGCCGACATCGAGGCGGGGCTCATCGATGTCATCGTCGTCTACAAGATCGACCGTCTGTCGCGCTCGCTGATGGATTTTGCCAGGCTGGTCGAGGTCTTCGACCGCAACAACGTCACCTTCGTTTCCGTCACCCAGTCGTTCAACACCACCACATCGATGGGGCGGCTGACGCTCAACATCCTGCTGAGCTTCGCGCAGTTCGAGCGCGAGGTGATTGGCGAGCGCATCCGCGACAAGTTTGCGGCCTCCCGCAAGCGCGGCATGTGGATGGGCGGCTTCGTGCCGATGGGCTACGACGTCAAGGACCGCAAGCTGGTGGTGAACGCGGCCGAGGCTGCAACCGTGCGGATGATCTTCGAACGCTTCGCCGCCCTCGGCTCTGCATCCACCCTGGCACGCGCCCTCCAAACCGAAGACGTCCGCAACAAGCGCGGCAAGCGCATCGACAAGGGTTTTATCTACAAGCTGATCAACAGCCGCGTCTATCTGGGCGAAGCGGTCCACAAGGGCACATCTTATCCCGGCGAGCATGATGCGATCATCACCCAGGAGCTCTGGGCCAGCGTTCACTCTATCCTGAAAGAGAGTCCCCGCGAGCGCCGCGCCAAGAACCGCAACAGTTCCGAAGCGCTGCTCAAGGGCATCATCTTCACAGACACCGGTGCCGCAATGACGCCAACCTACACTCGCAAGGGCGAGCGACTTTACCACTACTACACGTCGATGGACCTGATCCGGAACCGCGACACGGCGAGTGACGCAGGACCGATGCGGCTTGCCGCCGCCATGGTGGACGGCGCGGTCATCGACGAGATGCGGCGGATCATCGGCGCACCTGAGATTGCTGCGCGGGTGATCGAGGCACAGCGGCGCGAAGGCGCGCCCATGGACGAGCGAACGATCGTCGCTGCGCTCCATCGCTTCGACGACCTTTGGGATGCGCTGTTCCCGGCAGAGCAGGCGCGGATCGTGCGGCTGCTCGTCGACAGGGTCACCGTCGGTCCAAGCGGCATGGCCGTCGATCTTCGCAACAACGGCATCACTGCGCTGGTCAGGGACTTGGCTGACAGCACGCACCTGGAGGCCGCATAATGACGCAAACGAACGACACGACCCGCGTGTTCATCCCGCTGACGCAGCGGCGGCGTAATGGTCGGCCGCGCATCCTGCCACCCGAGCCAGAGGCTCATTTCCAGTCCCGCAGCCAGGACGCGCACATTCTTCGCGCCCTTGGGCGCGCGTGGGCGTGGCGGCGGCGGCTCGAGACTGGCGAGGTCGCCACGATCCATGATCTTGCCAAGGCCGAGGGCTTCACCGACCGCTTCGTCAGCCGCGTGATGCGACTGGGCTACCTGTCGCCGGATGTGTTGGAGCGGTTGGTGATTTCGCGCGACCCGCCTTCGGTGTCGGTGAACGAACTCATCGACGCGACGTACATGCCGTGGGCGAGGCAAATGGAGTTGGTGTTTGATGGCAGGTAGACGCCAGCTTCTTGGGCGTCATGATACAGGCAACCTTGCCCACCGGTGCATGGTTCCGCTTTAGCAGATTCCGCGGGCGGCGGCGCTTTCTGCTGCGGCGACAGCGAGTTTTCACGCGGCACCGCTGCAAACGTCAGTTCCTTCAAATTGCTCATCATGCTCCATCGCTTTCGATGAAGTCAGCCTGTGGCCATCTCGTTGATATTGATGCCGAAATGGACACAGACACACCGCTGCGCTCAGTTTCGTCGCGAGACCCTGTCAATTCGACATCATTATGCACTTAATGGCAGGAGATTATCAAAGGCAGATTGCACTAGGTCAAACGTACCAATCGCTGCCCACCTATCCTAACCCGCTGGGCGGAGTGTACCGTGAGACGTTGGTTCGGTTGGATGATGCTCGCAGCGGGCTTACCATGCTGGATCATGGGGCTTTCGATGGACCTGCAAGTGGCGGGGATGCTTGCCAAAATCAACGCCAGCAAGGCTATGCCCGAAAGCATTCAACACACGGCAGAGTGGGTGAAAAGCACCTACTGGCTCGCCCCGTACCTGCTGTGGATTGGCGGAGCACTGGTGGTGGTGGGCAGCGTGTTCGGCATCGTTGGATTGCTGATTGCCGGCAACGTTGACAAGGCTGCCGACAGCGACCGGCATTTGAACCCATAGAGGTCATTCTGGAGGCTTTGCGGCTTGCTGACCGCGCAAACTCCACGTTTTGGTGCTGTCTTCCGGTTGTGGCGAGCGCTGGTCCGGTTCTGGCGAGCGCTGGGTAGTGCGAGCAACAGCTGAAGATGGGGGTGCTGACTGCGCATTTCAGCACCCCCATAATGCTCCGAGTGATGTCCTGTAATACCAACGGCCGGCTTATGTGACTCGACGGGATTCCCAGATTGAGGCTGGCGTGATTCAAGGGTGGCGTGGAGGACCCGCGCCATGCCGAGAACTGTTGAGATCGAGCCGAGCCATACGCCATCGCAGCTTCGCCGCCTTGCTGCTTCATCGAATAATGCGAACCAGAGCCGGCGATTGCTGTCGATCGCGGCGGTTCTGGACGGAATGAGCCGGTCGGAGGCGGCCAAGATCGGCGGGATGGACCGGCAGACGCTACGGGACTGGGTGCATCGCTTCAACGCACATGGCCCGGCCGGCCTTAAGGACAACCGCCGCCGTGGGAACCCGAGGCGGCTTTCGGTTGCGCAGCAGGCGGAACTCGCCCAGCTCGTTGAAACCGGCCCGGATCGGACGGCTGACGGCGTGGTGCGCTGGCGGCGCGTCGACCTCCAGCGCGTCATCGAGGAGCGCTTCGGGGTTGCCTATCACGAGCGCACCATCGGCAAGCTGCTCAAGGCCCTGGGCTTCTCGCACATCAGCGCGCGGCCGCGTCATCCCAAGCAGGATGGCGAGGTCATCCAGGCGTTCAAAAAAACTTCGCCCGCACGCTCGCTGCCCACCTCGCAGGCGTGACGCGCAAGAAGAAAATCGAGATCTGGTTCCAGGACGAGGCGAGGATCGGGCAGAAGAACGGCCTCGTCCGGCAGTGGGCGCGTCGCGGCACGCGGCCGATCCAGCCCGCAGACCAGCGCTACGAGAACGCCTACCTGTTCGGCGCCATCTGCCCGGCGCGCGGCGTGGGTGCTGCATTGGCGCTGCCCTTCGCCGACACCGACGCCATGCAGCGGCACATCGACGAGATTGCCCTGCACGTCGCCCGAGGCGCGCACGCCGTCCTGCTGCTGGATCGGGCCGGATGGCACACCACTGGCAAGCTCGTCTGGCCGAAAAACGTCACGCCGATCCTGTTGCCGTCACGCTCACCCGAGCTCAATCCGGTCGAGCAGGTCTGGCAATATCTGCGCGCCAACTACCTCTCCAACCGCGTCTTCGACACCTACGACGCCATCATCGACGCCGCCTGCGACGCATGGCGAAAACTCATCGCACAGCCACAGCAGATCACTTCAATCGGAATGCGGACATGGGCGCATGAGGGTCACTTGTGAAGGCCGTTGGTATAAGGGCTCACATGCACAAACTCA
>Ga0247832_1006495_pt1 | contig 12781 bp, 13 predicted proteins | sample LaCruzMarch2015__10_FD_192407 | JGI IMG/M metagenome (GOLD analysis project Ga0247832, IMG submission 192407) | Freshwater microbial communities from meromictic Lake La Cruz, Castile-La Mancha, Spain - LaCruzMarch2015_4m | ecosystem: Environmental > Aquatic > Freshwater > Lake | place: Spain... | reverse complement strand
TTCTGTTAGCACGGTTCAATTAGCTGAAGCTATTCGTAAAGCTGGTTTTGAAATCGATCGTAAATCTTTAAAAATTAAAGACGAACCAATTAAAGAAATTGGAACTTTTGAAGCAGAAGCTAACCTTTACAAAGGTGTTAAACAAGCATTCAAATTTGAAGTTGTTAGCGAATAATAGCTCAACATTTTTATTAAGAAAGTCCGGAAGCAATTCTGGACTTTTTTTTTTGTCTCAGCTCGGAAAGTGTTTTTAACTAATGAATTCGTATTTTTACACTGCTAACACAAATTCTACTATCATGAAAAGCTTATTAATTTTATTCGTTTGTTTTTTTTCGTTTCAATTTTTTGCTCAAAACACACTTGTATCTCAAGGTACAACCTTTGAAGGAGAACCTTACTTGGCCGTAAATCCTCAAAATCAACAACATCTAGTAGCGGCTTGGATGGGATTTCAAGTAAACAACAAAGTCGTAATAAAATCCTCTGTTTCAACAAATGGAGGAATAACTTGGACAACTCCAACTTGGCAACCACATATAGTTTCAACGTATTCATCCGCCGATGTTTCTGTGAAGTTCGATAATAATGGAAATGTATTTCTCAACTATATTGATTACGACAATGAGTTATTTACAGCTGGACAAGTTGTAGTAAGAAAATCATCTGATGGTGGAATTACGTGGGGAAGTGCAGTTGAAGTATTATCGCTTTTAGATTGTCCCAATAAAGTTTGTTTGGATCGACCTTGGATGGTAATTGATTGTTCTGGAGGACCTTTAGATGGAACGATTTATATTACAAATATGAATGCAGAACAACCTACTTTGGTTACTCCTCCATACAATCCCTATGTAACGGTAAGCACAGATAATGGTACTTCTTTTGCTCCGCCTCGTTTCTTAGATACATTAGGTTTTTTAGCTGGATCGACAGTTTCACAACCAATGCCAACACCAACAGTAGCGAGTAATGGAAAATTTTATGCAATTTATCCGAGTTATCTTCCTTCTCAAAGTCCCTTCGCACGTTTAATTTTAGCAAGTTCATCTACCGCTTGTTTAGATGTAAATCACCAAATAGCATATCAAAGCGCAAGTCCATTTTTAGCAAATAATGCAACAAATGCATTGTTGAAAGCAGGTTATTTATTGCGTTCAAATCCTAATGACCCAAATCACTTGGCATATTTCTTTTTGTCAGACTTAGACGGAGATTCAGATATAAAAATGATGGAAACAACCAATGCTGGAACAAGCTGGTCAGCAGTTAAAAGAGTAAATCAAGATCCAATAGCGAATGGAAAATTGCAAGACTTAGTATGGGCTGATTTTGATAACGATGGCGATTTAGTTGTTTGTTGGAGAGACAGAAGAAATGCATCTGGTTCAACTTACGGTGTTCCAACAGAGATTTATTGTGCAGTAAGAAGAAATGGACAGCCAGATTTCGAAGAAGATTATAGTATTTCATCTTTGCAAGTTGACCATAATGTTGTATTGGAAGACAAGGGAAATGATTTTATGAACGTTGCGCTTCAAAATGATACAGCGTATGCGATTTGGGGCGATGTGCGTTCTGGAACTTTGAAGATTTACGTGAATAAATGGAATATCAATAACCAAAGTTCAAGTTTGTATGAAGTTTATACACAACAAGAACAATTGCTTTATCCAAATCCAGCGAGCCAAAATGTTACATTACCTGAATCGGCAATCAATGCTGAGTATTATTTATATGGTATCAATGGAAAAGTAATTGAGAAAGGGATTTTGAAATCACAAGTTTTTGATTGTCAGAAGTATAAGAATGGAAATTATTTTTTCAAAATTGTAAATCAACAAGGAGTTTCAGTCTATAAATTCCAAATCCAACATTAAAAAAAATCTATGAAGTATTTGATTACTGGTTGTTTATCTTTTTTTATATTTCAAAATGTCAGTGCAAAAGCGCGTTTCGTTCGGGTGACTTTTGGACTAAATCCATCCAATGAAGCAAGTATTATTTGGGATCAAAATAGAGGTGAATTCTTGGGATTATACATAGATACCGTTGATCCAAGTGTCAATCGATTTCGAACCAAGCTAGAATTGTCTGCAAAAAATTCTGCGCGCGGAATGAAAAATCACATCGTTCGCTTGAAAGATTTAAAACCAAATACACGCTATTATTTTACCATCAAAGACACAGAAGGATTTGGAAGAACGTATTATTTTTCAACCGTTTCTGATAGTCCTAATGAGCGTTTTTCTTTTATTGCTGGAGGAGATTCACGGGATAATAGAGTTGTTAGGGCAAAAGCTGATAAATTAGTAGCAAAGTTAAAAGCACATGCCATTTTGTTTAATGGCGATTTTACAGGAATTGACATTGAGAAACAATGGAAAGAATGGTTTTTGGACTGGGAAAATTCGATTGATACGGATGGTAGAATTACACCTTTAATCGTTACAAGAGGAAATCACGAACATTCAAATAAAGTTTTAGTTTCATTGTTTGATGTGCCTCACAAAAAAGTTTTCTATAACACTGTTTTCGGAGGGAATTTATTGAATTTAGTCTCTTTAAATTCTGAAATTCAAAAAGTTGGACCACAGAAAATATTTTTAAGAAATACCTTGGCTGAACATGCTAATTTTCAATGGCAAATTATTCAATATCACCGACCAGTTCGAGCGCATGTTGCCAGTAAGAAAGAAATGCAAACGCAGTACAAAAATTTCGTTCCATTATTTGAAAAGTATAAAAATGTGCGTTTGTGCCTCGAAAACGATTCGCATACATGGAAAGTCACTTGGCCAATCGTAAGCAGTAAAGAAGCGGATGCTGACGAAGGTTTCAAACGCGACGATGCGAAAGGAATCATTTATGCAGGAGAAGGAACTTGGGGTGCGCCACTAAGAACTGCTGATGACAAAAAATCGTGGACGCGCGATTCAGAAGCTATCAATCAATTTAATTGGATTTTTGTTTCAAAAGAGAAAATTGAATTAAGAACCGTAAAATACGAAAACGAAGCTGACGTTGAGTCGCTTACAGAAAAGAATCGTTTCCAAATGCCTAAAAATATTGAACTATACGGTCCAGTTAATGGAACTTTAGTGGAGATTTTTCCTCGGTAGTTAGCTTTAAAAAATTGAAATTGTTTGTATCTTTTAAAGTGATAAAAAAACAACTTTGACCAAATAAATTAACTTTGTAGTAATGAGTGATTTTATTGTTTCAGCTAGAAAATACCGTCCGCAAACCTTCGACACAGTCGTTGGTCAAAAGTCGATTACGGTTACCTTAAAAAATGCAATTAAGAGCGATCATTTAGCTCAAGCATTTCTTTTTTGCGGTTCTCGTGGAGTTGGAAAAACAACTACTGCCAGAATTTTAGCTAAAACAATCAACTGCTTCAATCGAACTGTAAATACAGAAGCGTGTGACCAATGCGATTCTTGTATTTCTTTCAACACAGGTTCTTCGCTCAATGTTTATGAATTAGATGCGGCGTCAAATAATTCTGTTGATGATATCAGAAGCTTAATTGACCAAGTGCGTGTTTCTCCCCAATTAGGGACTCACAAAGTCTATATCATCGATGAGGTTCACATGTTGTCAACACAAGCGTTTAATGCGTTTTTGAAGACTTTAGAAGAACCACCAAAGCACGCGATTTTTATTCTTGCTACTACTGAAAAGCATAAAATTATTCCTACGATTCTTTCGCGCTGTCAGATTTTTGACTTCAGTAGAATTCGTGTAAAAGATATTTCAGACCATTTAGCGCAAATTGCAACGAAAGAAGAAATTTCTGCTGACCCTGAAGCTTTGCATTTAATTGCAATGAAGGCTGACGGTGCTTTGCGAGATGCATTATCCATTTTTGATCAGATTGTAACTTTCGCTGGAAATACGATTACTTATAAAAATGTACTTGAAAATTTAAATATTCTCGATTACGAATATTACTTTAAAGTTGTTGAAGCAGCTGAAAAAGAAGACATTCCTTCAGTACTTTTGATATTAAATGACATTTACGAAAAAGGTTTCGATGGTCACAATTTCATCACTGGATTAGCTGAGCATTTCAGAAATTTACTAGTCTGCAAAGACATCAGAACCGCTTCTTTGTTGGAAGTTCCAGAAATTACACAACAACGTTTCATTGAACAAGCAAAACTAATTGAAGCTTCACGCATAATGCGAGCTTTGAGTGTAGTTAGTAAAACCGATGTAGATTACAAAGCGTCGAAAAATCAGCGCTTGTTAATTGAAGTTGCTTTGTTGCAGCTTTGTTCTTTAAAACAAGAGCAAGAAAAAAAAAATGTCTAGCTGAACGCGTTGATATTCTTCCATTTCCAAATCAAACTTTAAGAAAGAAACCAACACCAGCGAAAACTGTTGCTTCTGTTCCCGTTTCTATTGTTCCTCAGGAAGTTAAGCCAGTTGTGTTATCTTCACCAGCAGGTTCAGTCGATGCGCCTCATATTTCGATCAAGAAAATATTAGAAGAGCAGAACAAAAACGAGCCAAGTTTAAGCAAAGAAAACGAAGAGCGAGAGCCATTCACACATGAGCAATTAAAAATGTTTTGGAAGCGATTTGCTTTTCAGATGAAAGAAAACAGTATGGAAACTTTTTACAATGCTTTGATAAAAAGAGAACCTGTATTTCTAGATGATGAGAAATTAGCTATCGAAGTAGATAATAATGTGCAAATCGACTACATCCAACCACATTTAAACGATTTTATATCTTTTTTGCGTAAAAATTTGAAGAATTATTCGATTTCTGTCGAACTAAAATTGTCTGATGAACAAATAAGTGAAGTGAAATTTTTAACAGGAAAAGACAAATTTGCTGTGATGGCAAGAAAAAACACAAATCTCCACAAATTGAAGAATATGTTTAATCTGGACATTGAGTTTTAAGTTTATGTTCAAGCTCGGAAAATTCAGTTCGTCAGATGAAAATTTACTTCAATGTGTAAGTGATTTTTTGTTAGAATGGACTAGGGAAGGAGCATCTTTTGTGGTTCATTCCTCTGGTTCAACTGGTCCACCTAAATTGATAGAGATTTCGAAAGTGCAAATGATAGTTTCTGCACAAAAAACAAATCATTTTTTTCAATTCAATTCTGAAACAAAAGCACTTTTATGCCTCTCGCTTGACACAATTGCTGGAAAAATGATGTTGGTGCGTGCTTTAGTTGGTGATTATTTTCTCCAAATTGAAAGTCCAAGTGCAAATCCATTGAAAATGATTACGGAGCCTATTGATTTTTTGGCAATTGTTCCATTGCAACTTGAAACTATTTTAAAGGAAACGCCTGAGAAATTAAACTTAGTTAAAACAATAATTGTTGGTGGCGCGCCTGTTTCAGATAAATTAAAGCAATTACTCAAGGAAGCAAAGAAAACAGTTTTTCAAACGTATGGAATGACAGAAACCGTTTCTCACATTGCTTTGCGAAAAATAGGTTTTGAAGAAATTGATGCTTATGAAGCCTTGCAAGGTGTCACTTTTACAGCTCTAGAAGGTAATTTAGAAATTCATTACCCTGAATTATTACCACAACCATTGTTAACAACTGATTTCGTTCGTTTAATCGATTCAACGCATTTTGAATGGATTGGAAGAACTGATTTTATAATTAACAGCGGTGGCGTGAAGTTAAGTCCAGAAGTAATCGAGCAAAAATTAGCATGTTTAATTGATGTACCCTTTTTCATTTCTTCCGTTCCAGATGATTTACTTGGGAATAAACTAACTTTAGTACTTGAAAGTGAGCGCGATATTTCAATGAAAAAATCAGATTTTGAAGGGTTACTTACGAAGTACGAATTCCCCAAAATGTTTGCAATAATTCCTACTTTTGAACGAACAAGCAGCGGAAAAATAAAGCGAAAGGCAACTGCATCTAAAATTCAAGCCAATGATTGGAAACCGATTTTATGATATTCTTGGTTTACCTTTTGGCGCAAGTGAGCAGTTGATAAAAAAACGCTACAAAGAACTTGCAAAAAAATATCACCCTGATAGGAATCCCAGTCCTGATGCGAACAAGCGATTCATTGAAATCAATGAGGCTTATCTTTATTTGCTGTCAAAAGACAAGATACCAGCTAAAAGTTTTGAGGAACAACAAAGGGAAAAGGCTGAAGAAGAACAGCGAGCTTATCGAGAAAAGGCCTGGAACTATGCAAGGGAAAAGAAAATTCGCGACGAAGAGGAATTACAAGCTTTTTATCATTCCTTACGCTTAGGTTGGTCGTGGTTTGCATTTAAGTCGGTTACAATCGTTTGCGCAATCATTTTAGTGGCTATGACGATTGATTATTTTCTTCCAACACAAGCAATTCCAGAGGTGGTGACGGAATATTCCGTTGATATTTATCACAGTGTTGGTGGGAATGAAATTAGTTTGATTAAAACAAAATCAGGGAAAAATCTGTGGACAAATGAGTTTTACAACAAAGACTTCAACTTTAATCCTTTCTTTGTTTTGGAGTCAAGTCAGATTTTTCAAAATCCGATTAAAGCTAAAATTTACGTTGAAAATAAATACTTCGAAATTCCCATTCATTTCACAGTTTATTGGGCGCAATTTGCTTTGTGTCCATTTTTATTGTTTCCGATTTTTTTGTTTTTCTATAAAAAGGACAATGCTCTTTTCGTGATTGGCCACTATTTAACGAGATATGTTTCTGGGGTTTTAGTAGGTTTGTATCTTCTTACTGAAGATCGATGGTTTCATTTAATAACCTTAGGTTTTTTTTAAATTCTTTTGCTTGATCAAAAGAATCAAAAATCAAGGCTTAGAATTTCTATTTTGTTCGCAAATCATTGTTAAATATATGTTTATAACTCGTTGCGAACAATTTTAACTCCTTTCTGAAACTGGATTTTGGCGGATGTTTTTACAAAAATCCTTAAAATTAACCAGTTTAAGTGCAGTAGTTAAAACCATGAAATTCAAGGCCGAATATTTTCGCTGTCGATTTTAACATGAATTCATTCTTCGACCTAAATCTCTTTATAAGTTCAGCAATATTTGCTTCTTTGGTATTATAAGTATTTTTGTTTTTGATTTAAATAAATTCAGAATATGACAAAAAAGCAAAAAGCAATCTATGTAATGGAAGAGTTAGAAAAGTTGTACCCTGAAACGCCAATTCCTTTAGATCATAACGACACTTATACCTTAACCATTGCTGTTTTATTATCAGCTCAATGCACAGATGAACGTGTTAATAAAATCACTCCTATTTTGTTCAAAAGAGCGAATAATCCTTTTGACATGGTGAAATTAGAAGTTTCAGAAATTCAAGCGATTATTCGTCCGTGTGGCTTGTCTCCTAAAAAGGCAAAAGCGATTTGGGAATTGTCTCATATTTTGATTGGTAGATACAATGGTGAAGTACCACAAAGCTTTGAACAATTGGAAGAATTACCAGGTGTTGGTCACAAAACGGCATCAGTTGTGATGTCGCAATCTTTTGGTTTTCCAGCATTTCCCGTTGATACACACATTCATCGTTTAATGATTCGTTGGGGATTAACGTCTGGAAAAAATGTTATCGAAACAGAGAAAGATGCTAAAACCTTATTTCCGATTGAAAAATGGAATAAATTGCACCTTCAAATTATTTTCTACGGTCGCTCGCATTCACCAGCACGTAGTCCGAAATTAGCGATTGACTACATCACGGCAACAATCGGGACAGCAAAGGCTAAGAAAGAGTTAGTTTAAATCGCGTTTGTGATTTTGCCTTTTAAAGTTTGAAGTGGAAAAGCTCCACTTTCTCTCCAAAGCACTTCCCCTTTTTTGAACAACATAAAAGTAGGAACGCCTCTAATTTTGTAAATATCTGCGATTGCAGGATTTTTGTCCACATCGATTTTTAGAATCCTAATTTTCTCGCCCATGTCTTTTTTCAAATTGTCTAGTACAGGATGCATGGTTTTACACGGTCCACACCAAGTAGCGTAAAAATCAACCAATGTTGGTGTTTCAGAAGCTACTATATCTTTAAATTTTCCCATGGTACAAAAGTAAGGAAGACAAAATGAACTATTTGTAACAAACATAACATAAAAAAAACCACCTGATTGCTCAAGTGGTTTAATTTTTTCATGTTTGAATTTATTTTACTTTGAAAGAAACGTATCTGTTTTTCGCATCTTGAGTTTCTTGATCATCATCTTCTGCGATTCCAGGATTTGATTCAGCAGCACCTTTGTAAACTTTATTTAAGCGTGTTTCTTCGATTCCTGCAGCGATGAAATACTTAGCAACTGCATTTGCTCTTTTGCGCGCCATATCCTCAAAGTCTGGATTTTCTTCACCTGCTTTATCTTCTAATTTATCGTTGTGACCAATAATATCAATAGTTAAAGCTTTATCCATTTTCATCTCTTCAATCACGAAATCCATCATGTCTTTTGCATTATCTGAAATAGAAGCTTTTCCAGCACGGAAGTAAACTGTATGTGATTCAATGATTTGTGTTTTTGTCATTTTATCAGAAATCTCAGGTGTGTTTGTATACAACATCGTTGAGAATGATTCTTCAACTTTCGGTTTTCTGCTATCAAAACATTTACATTCTGCAACATTGTCAATAACTGTAATAATCACATTATCAACATAATAATAAGCGTGTGCGATTACTTCTGCTTCGCTATCTTTTGGTTTTTTAACTTGCTCAAATTTTGTCGTTTCGTTTTTATCAAAGTTTCCAATAGTGATAAATTTCTCGTCACCTTTTGCTGTGTAAACCGCACAAACTTTTTCCCAGCCATAAAAACCGTTATAGATTTTATTGTTTTGAGATCTAATAATTTTATCTGAATTATTATAAATTGCTCCAGGAGAACCATTTCCTAGAACTTCTTTAGAAAACAATGCTGAAATGTTATTGGTTGCGAATTTTGAAGATTCAGCTAAAGAAACAGAAAATTCCACACAATATTTCAATCCTTTTTTCAATGTCAATTGATCTGTTCCTTTCATAATTGGAACAGTGATATACGAACGTTCTGCCGCTAATTTTCCTGGTTTATAGAAAACTGCACCCGCGTAGTTTTGTCCACCGCCATCTGTATTTGGTGCTTCTGCACCATAAACATTTAAAGGAATACCAACATCGCCACTTGCTTCAGTCATGAATAAATCAGCTTTGATTTCCGTTGGAGAAGATAAACCCTCTGCTAACTCAATCGCTCCCAATTCACCAACTACCTCTTTTTTAGTTTTTTCAAAGTCCTGATAAAGAATTTCTTTTTCATTTGCTTTTTTTCCACCTTTTTGTGCAAGTGCTAAATTCGACAAGGTAGCAGCTGACAACAATAGAAATAATCCGATTTTCATTGTTTTAGATTTCATAGTTTTTCACAGTTTTAATAAACACTTTAACCTTTTCTGGGTCAATGTCCGGATAAACTCCGTGTCCCAAATTTACAATATGTCTTTGACTTTTAAACGATTTCAATAATTTTTTTGTTTCTTGCTCTACCAAATTAACACTTCCATACAACACACAAGGGTCTAAATTACCTTGCAAAGTTTTCGTTTCACCCACCAATTCTCTCGTTTCGGCTATACTCATGTTCCAATCCAAACCGATAGTTGTACAATTTAACTTCGTGATTTCTGGAATGGAAGCAATCGCTCCTTTTGAAAAAACAGTAAAGGGAACGTTCGCTAACGCATCCACTATTTTTGCAATGTATTTCAATCCAAATTCAGCGTATTGCTCTCTTCCCAAAATCCCTGCCCAAGAATCAAATAATTGTAATGCATCCGCACCAGCAACTAATTGAGCTTTCAAATACTGAATCGTTACGTCTGTTATACGGCTAAGCAATTCATGTGCCAAAACTGGATTTGTGTATAAAAGCTTACGCGACTCAGAAAATGTTTTAGAACCTTTTCCTTCCACCATATAACAAAAAATGGTCCAAGGTGCACCTGCAAAACCTATCAAAGGAACGCGACCATCTAAACCTTTCTTTGTTAATTTCAACGCTTCTAGCACATACGAAAGTCGGTCTTCAACATCAATATTTTTGTCCAACAAATCCAGTTGTTCTTGCGAACGAATTGTATTTTCAAACCAAGGTCCACGTTGTTCAAACATTTGATACGGAAGTCCCATCGCTTCAGGAACAACTAAAATATCTGAGAAAATTATCGCTGCATCAACATCCAATAAATCAACAGGTTGAATCGTAACTTCTGCTGCAAATTCAGGTGTTTCTACCAATTCTTTGAAACCAGAAAGCTTAGCTCTTACGGCGCGGTATTCAGGCAAGATTCTACCTGCTTGACGCATTAACCAAACGGGGTAACGTTCGATCGCTTCTCCCCTGTGTGCACGTAAAAAAAGATCGTTTTTAAATTCCATGGTGTGCAAAGATAAAATTTTGATTGAAAAAGAATTCAATTGAAGGTTTCAAATTTCAAGTAATTCAAAAAGTTGAGTGAATTTCTCTTACCATTGAATAGTCTTTAACCCTTTCGAAGCTAAAAATTCATTTGCCTTACTAAAATGTTTGCAACCGAAAAAACCTCTATATGCAGAAAGTGGTGAAGGATGAACTGAAGTTAGAATAATATGCTTCTTTTCGTCAATTAAAATCGATTTAGAAAGAGCTTTCGAGCCCCATAGCATAAAAACAACATTTTCCTTTTTCTGACTGATAAGTTCAATTACTGCATCCGTAAACTGCTCCCACCCTATTCCTTTGTGACTATCCGTCTTACCTTCTTCAACGGTTAAAACAGAATTCAATAATAAAACGCCTTGTTTTGCCCAGCGTTCCAAATTACCATTTTCTTGAAAAGGTTGAGCTAAATCCGATTCGATTTCTTTGAAAATATTGTTCAAACTTTTCGGAAAAGGACGCACATTTGATTCTACTGAAAAACACAAACCATTTGCGTGACCTTTGGTAGGATAAGGATCTTGACCTAAAATAACAACTTTCACCTCTTCAAACGAACAAAGATTTAAGGCATTAAAAACTTTCGACTTTTTTGGAAAAATATGTTCCTCTTTTTCGTTGTAAAATTGGTTTACTTTACTCATTAACTCAACGAAGTACGCTTTATTCATTTCAGGTTCCAAGGCCTTTAGCCAATCATTATTTAGGTTCATTTCTTTTGGTTCGCTACATAATTTAAACCTAACTCCAAACCATTACGGTAATCCAAAATGATACTATTAACGGAATTGGTTAAAACATTTGTGTTAAGAGAGCTTTCAGGTGCAATTTGGTCAATTTTTAGTTGATCTTTAATCGTTTCAATATAATCAATGGATGATTTTAATTTCAACTGATAATTTTCGATGTGTTTTTTAATATTTTCATCCGCTTTTAAAAATTTTGAAGCAAAATATTCAGGACGAAGATAGCTTGGTTTAAAATTCAAATGAGTTGTTCGAATTAATAGAATATCTGTAGCACCATTTTCGACTGCCCATTGAACTGGAATTGGATCTGAAATTCCTCCATCAGAATAAGCTTTGCCATCAATTATGTGTTTTCCTTTTGTTAGCAATGGAACTGTACTTGCAGCGATAGTCATATCCAACCAATTATCTTCTCTTGGTTTTAAATAGGAAGTTTCACCATTATCAGTGTGAGTAAGAACAATATAAAAATCTTTATTTTTTGTTGCTTCTACTGCTTTTTTTAAATCGAATGGAAACTCTTTTTCGGCGATTTCAGTGAAAAAATCAAGATTCATCAGACCGTCAGAAAATGCTTTTTTGTATTGAATAAAGCGCGGATCCTTACATAGTGATTTCATCGAATTTATATATTCACCAAATTGTTGGCTCAAGAAATAAGATAAAGCAATAGAACCACTAGAAACACCAATATACGCATCAAATTGATCGAAATTAGTCATTCGAAAAGCGTCTAAAACTCCAGCAGAAAAGGAAGTTTTAAAACCTCCGCCTTCTAAAATGATTGTCTTTTTTCCTGTGAGCAGCATATAATTAGATTTATTCAAAAGTACTAAAACATGTTCGTCTCACTTGAATTTAAAATAGGGTATTAAAATGATTTTATTCAATCACTTCTAAAGTAACGGTAGTAAGCCCAGCATTGATGAAATTCAATTGCTTGGCAGCTGCTTGTGTTAAATCAATAATTCGAGAGGATTTTTGAGGCATTCGATCAATGATTTTAACTAAAACAATCGAATCATTTTTTAAATTAACTACTCGTACAATCGTTCCAAAAGGCAAGTTCTTGTGTGCTGCATACAAGCTGTCATTTCTTAAAATTTCACCTGAGGAAGTTCTTCTTCCTTCTAGTTTATAACCGTAATAACTTGCTGTTCCTTTTTGTAAATCAGTAGCTGCGGAAAACAAAAATAAAGTCAAGAAAAGGGGAATAATTTGTTTCATTTTTCATCAAATTGGAGTACAATTTAGGGATTTATTCTCGAAGAAAAAAATTTAGGTTGCTTTTTATTGAGTTTTAAATGGAATTAAAGGATAAATTTTTATTAATCTAAACCAATATTTATACAGTATAATAAATCGAAAAAAAACTTACATTTATAAAAATTTCTTAAAAATGATTAAGAGAAAAGTTTTAACATTAATAATTCTTTTTAATTCCTTGTCAGGTTTTTTTGCCCAAAAAAAGGATGTAAATTCATCTGTTCAGTGTTCATATAATCAGATTTATTATTTTTTATCAAGTAATTATAAACAAAGTTATAACGTAGGCTTCAATTTGTTATATTCGGAAAAAGTGAATAAAAGCAGAT
>Ga0247832_1006489_pt1 | contig 12787 bp, 10 predicted proteins | sample LaCruzMarch2015__10_FD_192407 | JGI IMG/M metagenome (GOLD analysis project Ga0247832, IMG submission 192407) | Freshwater microbial communities from meromictic Lake La Cruz, Castile-La Mancha, Spain - LaCruzMarch2015_4m | ecosystem: Environmental > Aquatic > Freshwater > Lake | place: Spain... | reverse complement strand
AGATCAAGGCGATGAAATTATTTGCTTACTTGAGCAAACCAAAGGAAACCGCCCACAGCAACGCACAACGCATTACAGACCAGATGCGATTGCCAACTGGAGAAGGATGAATAAAAGGAAACCAAACGGAAATCTAGTTTTTCCACATATCTATAGATCTGATTCCAATGTTTCAGTAACGCTCAAGCAGAATCTCAATGATCTTCTGCGTTATGTGCTGGAGCAATGCGATCCACCCATTCCATCGCAGGGTGTAACGATGACAAATATTCGTCATACGGCATTCCGCCTCACATTGGAAGAAGTGCCTGAACTTGGATCCCAGCCAGCAATCTTTGCCTTTGCTCAAAACGGAATGACATCAGCAGAGATGCTTCAGCGAACCTACCTAAGGTTCATAGAAGAAGAATCAACTGCCAAAAGAGCAAGATCACAGATACGCCCAGGTGATTGGTCCCTGGTGAGACGGGTTGGAGGATAGGCATAAAAAAAGAGGGGTGATTAACCCCTCGCAGCAAGCACTTGCTCACTTATCCAGTTTTGTATATCTGCTTCCACCCAGTGGAATCTGCTTGGGGAATGTGCCCTCAGCGATGCGAGCATAGATTGAGGATTTAGATAATCCTGTTGTTGCTTTTACCTGAGGCAAACGAAGCAGTTTTTGATTTTTAAATAAATCATAAAGTGCCTTTACGGCATAATCGATCACGGCATTCTCATTAGTGGATTCTTTTTCTCCTGTGATCGAACTTCTAAGTTTATTTTGGATCTCACGCAAATAGGTTCTGGTGGAATTATTCATCATCAGCACCTGGTGGTTCCTCATAGAGGGAGAATGCCTGATTTACTACATCCCAGATCTCATCGGTGGATCAAGTCACAGTTTCAGAAGATCAAGATTGACTCATCTACTTCAGAGAGGATGGAACCTACGAGAAATCATGGACATCTCAGGCCATAGAAATCTGTTATCACTCCAGCAATATCTGGATTCGGATCGGAAGTTAACTCACCAAAAGTATCGGGAAATGTGCAAAGATGAATAGTGAAAAGCACCACCAAAATGGAAGTCCAATCACTTGCAGAACTTAAAGAAAGGAGTGGAATTAAAACTGATCTGTTCTAACTTCTAATATCCATATTTTATCAACCTGATCTCATTCTGAATTTTATGTAGATTCTTTTTACTTGAAAGAAAATCAATCATAACTTCTTCTGGTGCAACATCATATGACTGCAGAAGTTGCTCTTTTGATCCAAGATCAATCATTGCATCAATCATTGCAGATTCAAGATCCTCAAGAACATGTGAGAGCATAAATGATCTTTTCTTGATTTTCGTCGAGGCCATGATTGATGGGATTACAATATTGGTAGTATATCCCAAATAAAAAGATCAATTAGATTTACAAGAAAAAACCTAGTAGCTTACAAAATCCAAATAGGATTTCGTCAAGTTATACTGAGATCTGCTCCACTCTCATGAACCCCTAACTAGTGGAAACTCAAGAAAATTGGTTTCAGTTCGAGCATGACAACTTCACGAAAGAACTCTGTTCAGAGGCACAGGGGCATTTCTGCATGTTGTGGGGTGAGCATGGACGTGGTGGTTACGACAGTGAAATTCGTGGGTACATCCAAGGTGGCCAACCAATGGATGATTGGTTTGAGTTGAACGCAATTTACTCGTCTTTTGAAGAAGTAAGGGCTGCAAACGACTTTTGCGGAATGCGTTTGATCATTATTGAACTAAGACACCTACGAGAAAAGATGAAGATTAGTCATTCTGAGGAGAAAAAATTTCGGGGTGAGAAAGAAGAAAACCCGGAAGAAAAGAACCTGGAAGAATAAGAAGTTGGAGAAGACCTAGACGGATTGGATTACCTGCTGGCATTACTAAAAAAGGAAGACGAACCTGCACCAAAGAGAGATTGAGGATGTAAAGAAAGAAGTTTTTTTCAATTTTGTGCTTGTTGTCAAGAATGATTCTTGAGATTTATCTTCTAGTTAATGCGTTCTGATGCAGCTAATAAATCTATCTCAGTTGGGAGTCACCAGCGATATTGAGTTCTTGTAGCAGGAATACTTATAACTGTCAATCCCTTTTAATGGATTGGCTCTAATCCCAGTGGCAGCAGTACTTTTAAATGGATCTGCTCAGTGATTTGCTCATAGTTTGCTCATAGTTTGCTGCATAAATTTCATCAGCAATATAATTCAGAACTTCTTGGCAATCAAAAACTGTATTACCATCAATTTCTACTGATGCAGGAAATTTACCTTGTTGTATTAATTCTTGAATGGATTTTTCTGATAGGTTTGTTATCTTTCGCGTCACTTCTGGTGTCAAGAACCTTTGATCAATTGTTAGCATACAACTCCTTGCTAATGTACTAGTTAATTATAGCATTAAAAGTATATTGTATAGTTAGTCTTGCCGTTTTGTTGTGTAGTGGTGTATAAAAGTTTCTATTTGCACTTATTATTTTAATCAAAAATTTACTGGTTGTAATTTTTTATACCAGGAAATTTTTCACTCGCAAAGTGTTTCCTGTAGGTTAAGAAATTTCAATTTTCACTGGTTGTAAACACTTCCTTAGTAAATCCCGAATCTAGCATTGTGAATACCTCATGAATTTCAATCTCTGATAGAATACATCTTTGCTTGTCTAATTCCTGTATTAAATATTCATAAGTTTCTGGCAGATAACAATCTAGATTATTAATGTGTTCATTTATGGCATTAATCTTTCCTTGGATGATCCTCTTTCTTGAGTCATTCATTGTGATACACATTTAGTTATCATTGATTTGCGACTACAACCAATCATTAATATATTGGTTTGGAGCGGATTCAGGTCTTCTTAAAAAGAACTCTTCTTTTTTTATCAAGAACTTAATTACATCGGACTTGTTCATTTTATAAAACGTTGCTAATGAGTTCCAAGAATCTCTAATGTGACTCTCACGCAATTTAAAGGAAACCTGTTCTCTAATACTGTTGGATTGATTTCTCATGAATTTCTTGTGTATTATAGTAGTATTTATATATGGGTAATTATATTTTATCAAATTATCTCTTGTATTAGTTAACTGTCTTATACAACAAGCATCTATAATCATCTATTGATTCTTTATTTGTTCTAGATGCGTTCTAAGGGTACAACATACATTTCACTTCGCTTCACGAAGTGAAATTGCCTTCGGCAATTCTTTATTTTTATTAAATCGTTTATTATTGGATTGTTATATTTGTCGTGAACCACTTAGTGTTGGTTGAAACTACTACGTAGTTATTTATAACAATCATAAGCTAGAACAATTCTTTAAACCCAACAGAGTTATTCTACAGCATTCCGAGTATTTTGTCAAGTTGCTTATTGTAAGAAAATGTGTTATAATAAATGAGTTAAGATAAAACATAAAACAAACAATAAAGATTATGGAAACACGAATTGATCAAAAGTATAGAAAGATTATTATGGAATATTATTTGGAGAATATACAGGAATCAACGGATCATAAATGTAATCAGAAGATTGCCTTTACCTGTCCCTTTTGTGGATCAACAGGTAGAACGGATGCAAAGAAGAAGCACCGTAAGGCAGCACTCTTATGGAATCAAACTCAAAACTCATGGGTATTTTATTGCGCCAAAAAGAATAGCAATGAATGCTTTAATTCAAAGACCCTAAGTAACTTTATGGATGCTCTTAATCCTGCTCTTGCAGAGGCATACAGGAGAGAGAGGTATCTTATGGGTTCTACAGGCAAGGGTTATAACTGCAGAGCACCAGAGAGGATTGTAGGAGTATCAACAGAGAAGTTATGAATAAATAAAAGTAAAGAATATAAGATGAAAAATCCACAAAAGGTATGGAGAATTATTCAAACACTTATGAAGGATTACCGCAAGGGTAATCTTCTGGCACTTATAGATTTATCAGAGGCAACTACTTTTTATATTTACCGTACTGATACAAACTCGGTGCTTGCTCGTGGTTTAAATGGGTATGATGCTGCGCAAAATAAAGCAAATCAATTACGCAAACAATTGGGACTAAAATGGGATCAGGTGAGATTTAAATCAGAAAAGAAACCAGTAGATAAACCTGTTAGACAGAATTTTGGTAAAGGTATTATAAAACAACCTGGAGAACACATATACGCAACTCCATCAAATAATCTTTCACGGGTTCGTCTTCAGAAAAAAGATTGGGATGAGGGATTTACAGGTTAATTTGCTTGCTAAAGGTTTATTTCCTTTCTAGATGATGTTTGGATCTATCTAAACAGGACGCATGGCATCAATATTGGCGGCAACGGCAGCAAAGTTTGCGGGAGGACCAAAATATGGCGAATCAGGACTGATTGCTTTATTGGTGAGTGCTGCACCTGCAAAAGCAGCACCAAATAGATGGCGTATTACCATCAAACCATCACCTAAAGCAGTGGTTTTACCATCTTTATCTACATCTAACATTTTACTATCGATACCCTCTTGAATATTTGCATGTACTTGAGCGGCAACATCTGCCTTCTGTTGAGTAGTTAAGGTGTTATATGCAATGCCATTTAAATAAGGTGAATCAGGGGATATTGCCTTATTAATTAAAGCATCACCAGCAAAAGCAGGACCAAATAGTTTGCGTATAATCATTAATCCATCACCTAATGCTGTTACCTTACCATCACGATCAACATCAAGTGAGAAAGAAAGTGGTTTCAGGGATGCTGAGGTTGCAGTAAATCCATAACCTGATGCTGCTTCTGATTCGCTGAAATTGATGAAGGTATCTTTAAGACCTGTAATTGGATCAATTGGTTTATCAAGTGATTTAAATATTAAATCTGCTAGTTTAACTGGAACTCCGGCGGTTGGAAATTGCCCTGTAAATGATGCGATATTAATTGGAATAAATAAATCTGTTGTGGCATCATTATCGCTATTTGCAGTGTCTTGTTGAATGGCACCAATTTGGAAAAGATCTGCCTGCGCCTTATTGGTAATACCAGTAGTTGAATCAAAAGATAATAAAGAAGAATTAAAGTGCACCTTAAAACTCAATCCAGTGGTGGATGAACCGTCACTGGTGCTGTAATTAATCGGAACAGTTAATTCCTTATTGCGTTGATAGCGGATTGCAGTTGTGGCAGACGAAAGTGATTGAACTTCTTTGATTTTAGAACTGATTGAGGTGTCGGCAATACTCACTGATGCAGTTAACCCGACTTGTGTTGAACGGGATGAATCGGAGAAAAGTTTGATATTTAAAGTTTCAGTTCCTTCTGTTGTTAGATCATTTGCAAGCGTATGAGAGAAAGCGAATGATCCATTGGAGGCAACAGTTCCTGTGCCCGTAAGAGCACCAGAAGAAAAATCAGCAGTTGTGATTCCATTGCCACTTAATGAGTAGTAGAGGGTAGTGCCTGATGCAACATTAGTAGAAGTAAGGGTACTTGTAAGAACTGCACCTTCATTGATTGTTGTTGCCGATGGGGTGAGTGTGAAGGTTTCATTACTATTGAGTTTAGTGATAAAACCGCCAACATCACCTTTTCCTGCAATATTACCATCTTTATATCCAACGATATAGATAGATCCATCATTAGAGGTGTTTACACCAAAAGAACTTTCATTACCTTCCCCACCTATTAGTTTGGTCCATAGCTTAGATCCGCCACTACTAAGTTTAGTGATAAATGCATCAGTTGACCCGCTATTTGTTTGACCATCAAAACTGCTGCTTGTGTATCCTGATATATAAACAGATCCATCACTTGATGTGCTAACTGCAGTCGCATGATCATTGGATTTTCCTCCTATCAGTTTGGTCCATAATTTAGATCCATTGCTACTGAATTTGGCGATAAAAGTATCATATCCTCCACTATTGGTTTGACTATCTAAATTACCAAATGTCTCTCCAGTAATATAGATAGATCCATCAACAGAGGTGCTTACCGCGAATGACCGAGTGCTGCCAAAATCTCCTCCCAACCATTTTGTCCACTCCTTAGACCCGTCACTTCTATACTTTATTATAAAAGCATTGGGATATCCGCTATCAGTTTTATCATTGCCATCTTTATACCCAGTAATGTAGATAGATCCATCAGTAGCGATGCTGATCCCTTTTGCGCTCTTAAAATATGCCCCACTTAGCATTTTTGACCATGCTTTGGATGCATCAATATTTAATTTGGCGATTAAAGCATCATCACTACCTGGATTTGCAGATTGAACAATATAGGCAGATCCATCACCATAAATTATTTTTGAATTCACATAATGCTCATACGATTGAGTATTTCCCCCAAGTTTTGCCCATTCCTTTGATCCATTGCTATTAATTTTTGTTACGAAAATATCAATAATTGGACTACTGGCACCGTTAACGTACGGTCCGTATCCCAAAGTTGTAATACCCGTAATATAGATAGATCCATCACTATCAGCATTTAGCACTGATGAATATCTTCCTGATTCCTCACCTTCCAATGTTGACCATGACTCGGATCCATCGCTATTAAATTTAGTGATACGAATAGGTTCTGATCCAGCAACAGTCACAACATAGATAGATCCATCACTTGTAGTAGTTGACCAAAGAACCTTAAATGGTATTTGAGTTCCATATTTTGTGTAAAAATCCAGTAGCGCTGGACTTAAGGATGAGGATCTACTACTTAGCAGTTTTGTCCATGCAATTGTTGGTGCTTCTCCCATAAAACCCAAACCCTCATGAAACGGCAGAGAAGCAGCGCGTACCTGGAGACAGAACGCTTTTAGCATCTGTATCTCTTTATATTGTATTCCTTTTTAAGTATTTCGTCAGGTTTATGCGGATATTGCATAAATCAGTAATGGCAAAGTGTTTCAGCGTTTTATTGCAGCGCACTAGGTAGTTTTATTAATCCATTACTGCAGTTCACCCCCATAACTCCAACCCAAGACCCGCCAGTGCTGCTGCTCTTCTGAGGCAGCTTCAACTGCGTGCTGCAGGTTTTCGTGTTCCCAGATGTAGTTTAGATATATCTAAACAGGACGCATGGAATCAATATTTGTGGCAACGGCAGCAAAGTTCACGGGAGTACCAAAATATGGTGAATCAGGACTGATTGCTTTATTGGTGAGCGCGGCACCTGCAAAGGCAGCACCAAATAAATGCCGGATTACCATCAAACCATCACCTAATGCAGTTGTTTTCCCATCTTTATCTACATCTAACATGCCAGTAGAAATACCAGATTCAATAAATTGATGAATTTCAGCAGTTGTTCTTGTGGCTGTTGGTGATATGGCTTTATTAGTTAAAGCATCACCAGCAAACGCAAAACCAAATAATTTGCGAATTACCATCAAGCCATCACCTAACGCTGTTACCTTGCCGTCTCCATCTATATCAAGGTTGAATGGATTGATTGAAGTGTCAGTAATAGCAACAGTTGCAGTAGTACCAAGCTGCACCTGTCTTGCTTCATCAGAGAAGAGTTTTACCTCAACTGTTTCAGCGCCTTCTGTTGTTAGATCATTTGCAAGAGTATGGGTAAAGGTAAATTTACCAGTGGCATCTGTTGTGCCTTCTCCTGTAAGGACGCCTGCAGAAAAATCAGCAGCAGTGATTCCAGTGCCGCTTAAGGCGTAATAAAGCGTAATTCCTGCAGCTACATTAGTGGTGCTGATGGATGTGAATAGGGTTGTTCCTTCGTTAATGGATGTTAAGGAAGGTGAGATGATATATGAAGGCATCACAGCATCTGCAGATAATATTTGAAAATTAAAAGCTTTGCTGTTAACATCAATCCCAGTGTTTGCTTTAAAAAGTGCTGGATCATTGATTGTATATGCATCACTATTGTAGTAATTCATAGAATTGCCTGCCCAATCGGCAAGATATGCTTCCTCTAGATTCCACGAGCTATTACCAGCCCAGCTGAGATCAACTAATGCATTGAAGCTGCCATCAGCATTGATTATGGCTGGCGAATCTTTAGAGTAGACAGGGATTTGGTCTCCTGCGCTACCAATAATTATATATTGCGAGTCATTGTCTCGCATTGCCGGAAGCCCATTCTTGCTGATAACTCCTAGTAGTTTATTGTTATTATGGATTTGATTAATTGTGCTATTTGGCGTATCACTGGAAACCACTGATTCTAAATTATCATGAATTAGGTAATAGCTTCCATCGATCTGGAGGTTCTTGGCCTCTGCTACTTTAAGAGACAAGACTTCCATGAAATCACTATTGCGAGTTGATATTTTGCCAGCAAGGCCACTTGAGCCAGGCTTAGTTGTTTGTATGGAAAATAAGTGATTGCCATCAAGATAAGCAAGATTTAGATTTTGCAGGCTAATTCCAATAGATTTGACTTGGTTTGCTACATCAATTGTAGTTGATCCAATTGGTTTTCCGTTATCAAGCAATTCAAGCCCACCTATGTAGCCAGCAGGCCCTTTGGCTATTAACTCTAAGCCTGGGAACTGGTAAAAATCACCTTTAGTATCTACTGGATTAGCCGCAGCATTAATGGAGATTCGCTTACCAGTAACTGAATCTTGAAGGATAATAGTTAGAGATTGGGCTCCTGAGCCAATGCCATCGGAATTATTGATATCTGTAATTTGGCCAGAAAAATTTACTAGCTTAGACTCTCCTTTGCTTATGTCAATTATACCATCAGTCAATTGTTTTGGGATGGTCAGCTGGGTAAGTACTGGTGAGACTGAGTCTATCTTTTGCTCAGAGTTAGTAATCGTGAAAGTGAATATTGCAGGATCAAGCCCTTGAATATCTAAGGCTGTTCCCATTACCCCGCTTGGGAAATAGTATGATGAGTTGCCTGCCTTGTCGTCGACAGATAAAAATCCAATTGCCCAGGAACCTGTCTTTGCCCAACTCATATCAATGGTTGTACTAAAAGATCCATCAGTAGCTACTGCAATATTGGGTGTCGGGCTATTGGTAGGAAAATAGATGTCTTGAGTGTCACTATCGGGTTGATACAATGAAAAAGATAGGTTGGCAGCCCCCGACAGTTCATCTTCTACTTTTCCTGTGAAGGTGAGTATTCCTGATTCGCCAGCAATGAGATCGAGTTTGCCATCGGACAATTGAGCTGGAAGGGTTGAGAAATTGATTGAAGGGGGCTTGATATCTTCTTTGCTTGCAGAATTGCTTACTAAGAAACTTAGTTTTGATAGATCAATGCCTGCTTTATTTTTAAATTCATCTGCTTTTGCTGCTGCATCTGGATTTGTATAATAGTAATAAAGATTATTACCAGCGATATCAGAAAGACTTGCAGATGAAATGGACCAATTCCCGGTCTTTGCCCAGGTCATGTCTAGCGTGCTGCTAAATGAGCCGTCTATTAGGTTGTAATTTGATAAATAGATTGATTTGGTTGCCCCAGATGTCGCTTCTCTCCAGGCTAGATTTAGGATATTAAATCCTGAGCCAGTAGTGCCTGCATCATTAAGATCAATAACCTTTCCTTTAAAGGTAAGTTTTCCTGATTCGCCATTAATCAGGTCGAGCTTGTTATCCGCTAATTGGTCGGGAGAATTCCATGTGACAATTTTGGGAAGTGTTGAATCTTCTTTGCTTGCAGAGTTGCTTACTGAAAAACCTAGTTTTGATAGATCAACGCCTACTTTGGTTTTGAACTTATCTGCTATTGCTGCTGCATCTGAGTTAGTTGAGCCATAATAGATAGAATTACCAGCGAGGTCTGAAAGATTGGCATATGAAATGGACCAATTTCCGGTCTTTGCCCAGGTCATGTCTAACGTACTGCTAAATGAGCCGTCTATTAGGTTGTTATTTGATAAATAGATTGATTTAGTTGCCTCAGATGTCGCTTCTCTCCAGGTTAGATTTAGGCTATTAAATCCTGAGCCTGTAGTGCCTGCATCATTAAGATCAACAACCTTTCCTTTAAAGGTGAGTATTCCTGATTCACCATTAATCAGATCTAGTTTGCCATCCGTCAATTGCGCTGGAGGATTCCACGCATCAAACCTTGGACATGTTAAATCTTCTTTGCTTGCAGAGTTGCTTACTAAAAAACTTAGTTTTAATGGATCAATGCCTACTTTAGTTTTGAACTCATCTGCTTTTGCAGCTGCATCCGAGTTTGTTGAACTATAATAAATTTCATTCCCTGCGTTGTCCCGAATTCTGCCATAAGAAACTTTCCAGTTTCCTGACTTAGCCCAGGTCATGTCTATGTCGCTGCTAAAACTCCCATCTGAAGTTATATTTTTTGAATAAAAGGAAATTCCTTTTCTCGCCTCAGTAGTTGAATCTTGCCAATATAAATCAAAATAATAAACTCCTGATCCAGCCATGCCTGCATCATTGAGATCAATAACTTTTCCTGTAAAGGTAAGCTTTCCTGACTCACCATTAATCAGATCTAGTTTGCCATCCGTCAATTGCGCTGGAGGATTCCACGCATCAAACCTTGGACATGTTAAATCTTCTTTGCTTGAGTTGCTTAATGAGAAACTTAGTTTTGATAGATCAATGCCTGCTTTGGTTTTGAACTCATCTGCTTTGGCTGCTGCATCCCAATTATTTGAGCCATAATTAATACCATTACCAGCGATGTCAGAAAGATTGGCATATGAAATGGACCAATTTCCGGTCTTTGCCCAGGTCATGTCTAGCGTGCTGCTGTATGAGCCGTCTATTAGGTTGTTATTTGATAAATAGATTGATTTGGTTGCCCTAGATATCGCTTCTCTCCAGGTTAGATTTAGGCTATTAAATCCTGAGCCTGTAGTGCCTGCATCATTGAGATCAATAACTTTTCCTGTAAAGGTGAGTATTCCTGATTCACCATTAATCAGATCTAGTTTGCTATCCGCTAATTGGGCTGGCTGTGTCCAACTGGTGATTGTAGGAATAGTTGTAGTATCTGCCTGATTTGATGCGAGTGAAAAACTTAGTTTTGATAGATCAATGCCTGCTTTATTTTTAAATTCATCTGCTTTTGCTGCTACATCTGAATTTGTATAATTGTATGAAAGATTATTGCCAATTTTGTCAGAAATATTGGCAGATGAAATGGACCAATTCCCGGTCTTTGCCCAGGTCATGTCTAGCGTGCTGCTGTATGAGCCGTCTATTAGGTTGTTATTTGATAAATAGATTGATTTGGTTGCCCCAGATATCGCTTCTCTCCAGGTTAGATTTAGGCTATTAAATCCTGAGCCTGTAGTGCCTGCATCATTGAGATCAATAACTTTTCCTGTAAAGGTGAGTATTCCTGATTCACCATTAATCAGATCAAGTTTGCTATCCGCTAATTGGGCTGGCTGTGTCCAACTGGTGATTGTAGGAATAGTTGTAGTATCTGCCTGATTTGATGCGAGTGAAAAACTTAGTTTTGATAGATCAATGCCTGCTTTATTTTTAAATTCATCTGCTTTTGCTGCTACATCTGAATTTGTATAATTGTATGAAAGATTATTGCCAATTTTGTCAGAAATATTGGCAGATGAAATGGACCAATTCCCGGTCTTTGCCCAGGTCATGTCTAGCGTGCTGCTGTATGAGCCGTCTATTAGGTTGTTATTTGATAAATAGATTGATTTGGTTGCCCCAGATATCGCTTCTCTCCAGGTTAGATTTAGGCTATTAAATCCTGAGCCTGTAGTGCCTGCATCATTGAGATCAATAACTTTTCCTGTAAAGGTGAGTATTCCTGATTCACCATTAATCAGATCAAGTTTGCTATCCGCTAATTGGGCTGGCTGTGTCCAACTGGTGATTGTAGGAATAGTAGTATCTATTACTGCCTGCTCCACAGCTACCTGCTGCTCGTTTACCCATACCTGGCCGTGATCAACCTGTGCCTGCAGAGCAAGCTGCTGGTTTGCAGCAAACTGTCCACCACTCGCCAACAACCTCGAAAAATATTCCCCCTCGTCCCCAGGAGTATCCACCGCATTCAGTACTCCATCCAAGTGATGCCCCAGTTCTTCTGTGAGTACAGCAAATACATCTTCTTTTCTTGCACCATATAGCCAGTTTTCATTTAAATAAATCTTGCCAGTGCTGATTGCGTAAGCGCCCATTGCGCCACTGATATCTGCAGCAGAAAGCAGTTCAACTTCTGGCAAGCTATTGAAATCAGTTGCTGCCCATTCATCTATCAGTATTTGCAACCCTTCTGGAATACCACTCAGCAGTAGTGCTTCTTGCGCTGCAATTGCTAAAGAACCACCCTTTGCCCATTGCTGCAGCAAACTTTGCCACTGGTTCAGCAGCAGGCTCAGATTTGTATTGGATTTTGCAAATGCCATAAAACCAAACCCTCAAGAAACGGCAGAGAAGCAGGGCGTACCAGGAGGCAGAACGCCTTTGGTATCTGTATGTCTTTATATTATATTCGTTTTTAAGCATTCCGTCAGGTTTATGCGGATATTGCATAAACAAGTAACGGCAAAGTGTTTCAGCGTTTTATTGCAGTGCGCTAGGTAGTTTTCTTAATCCATTGCTGGTATTTATCCCCACAACTCCAACCCAAGACCCGCCAATGATGCTGCATTTCTAAGGCAGCTTCAACTGCGTGCTGCAGGTTTGTATGTTCCCTGATGTTGTTTTGATCTATCTAAACAGGACGCATGGAGTCAATATTTGCGGCAACGGCAGCAAAGTTTGCGGGAGTACCAAAATATGGTGAATCAGGACTGATTGCTTTATTCGTGAGTGCTGCACCTGCAAAAGCAGCACCAAATAGATGGCGTATTACTATCAAACCATCACCAAGA
>Ga0247832_1006482_pt1 | contig 12802 bp, 9 predicted proteins | sample LaCruzMarch2015__10_FD_192407 | JGI IMG/M metagenome (GOLD analysis project Ga0247832, IMG submission 192407) | Freshwater microbial communities from meromictic Lake La Cruz, Castile-La Mancha, Spain - LaCruzMarch2015_4m | ecosystem: Environmental > Aquatic > Freshwater > Lake | place: Spain... | reverse complement strand
CAGAACCTATTTCGCGTCGCAAGCGTCTTGCATCAGCACGAAACCAAACGAAAATCATCCCACCATCCGCATGATGGTTTTAACGAATCAGCGGACATCCCCGCCCTTGCTGCTGGCATGACTTTGCCAGGAGTCGCCGCGCCTACGTTGACCTTTGAAAAAGACGTGCGCCCGATCTTGAAAGAGCACTGCTTTCACTGCCATGGCGAGGAAGGCGAGACGAAGGGAGGCTTGGATGTGCGGCTTGCGCGCTTCATCGCGAAGGGTGGCGAAGACGGGCCCGCCATTATTGCAGGCAAGCCCGAGACCAGTCACTTGCTTACCTTGGTCAAAAACGCCGAGATGCCCAAGGGCAAGGCGAAGCTCAAGGACAAGGACATCCGCACCATCGAGGAATGGATCGCTCAAGGTGCCAAGACCGCGCGGCCAGAGCCCGAGAAGCTGGGGCCGGAACACGCCTTCACGGACGAAGAGCGCGCGTGGTGGGCGTTTCAGCCGATCAAGAGAACAAGTGCTACGTATTCAGTGCCGAGGGAAGAACAGGCGGCAACGAAGCCAAATACGAACCACCAAACACCAAGCACGAAGGCCATCGACGCCTTCATCGCCATCAAGCTTCGTGACAAGAAGCTCACCTTCTCTCCTGCCACAGATCCTATCAGCTTCATCCGCCGCGCTGCCTTCGATTTAACAGGCTTGCCACCGACACCCGAAGAAGTCGATGCCTTTGTGCAGGACTCGATTCAGCACCCCACATCCGCCATTCAGAATTTGGTTGAGCGCCTGCTCTCTTCGCCTGCGTATGGCGAGCGGTGGGGGCGGCATTGGCTGGACGTGGCTGGCTATGCGGATAGCGACGGCTACACGGACAAGGACCCCGAGCGGGCTTGGTCCTGGAAGTATCGCGACTACGTGATCGCGGCGTTCAATCGTGACAAGCCCTTCGACCAATTTGTCCGTGAGCAGCTCGCAGGCGATGAAATGGTGCCGCAGCCGCATAAGAACTTGAGCGCCGACGCCATTGAGAAGATCACGGCCACCGGCTTTCTGCGCATGGCGGCGGATGGCACCAGTGCCATGAATGACAAGGTCGCGCAGAACGCTACCATTGCCGACACGATCAAGATCATCGGCACCTCTTTGTATGGCATGACGATCGCCTGCGCCCAGTGCCACGACCATCGCTATGATCCGATCACACAGGCCGACTACTATCGTCTGCGTGCAGTGTTCGAGCCGGGCTTCAATACCAAAAGCTGGAAGACGCCCGCTGGCCGTCTGGTCTCCCTCTTGACCGACAGTGAACGTGCGGCCGGTGCCAAGATCGAAGCGGAAGCCAAGAAGCTGGACGCCGTGCGCTTGCAGAAGCAGGAGGAGTTCATCGCTGAAGTGCTAGACAAGGAACTCGCGAAAGCGCCGGAGAAGGAACGTGATGCACTGCGCGTGGCCTATCGCACCGAGGTGAAGAAGCGCACCGCCGATCAGACCAAGCTGCTGAAAGCCTGGCCGCGCGTGAACCAGTTGAGCGCTGGGTCGCTCTACCTTTACGATTCGACCTACAAGACCAAGCACGCGGACACGCTGAAAAAGATGACGGAGGAGGCGACGGCCGTGCGCGCCACCAAGCCCAAGGAGGAGTTCCTTCACGCCTTCGATGAATTGCCAATGAAGGCCGACTTGGTGCCTGCAACCTATGTCTTCCATCGTGGCGATATCGAGCAGCCAAAGCAGCTGGTGAACCCTGGTGATTTAACAGTGCTGGCCGGACAGCGCGCCATCGAGATCGAGCCCAAAGCCAAGACATTGCCCACCACCGGTCGCCGCATGGCGTTGGCACAATCGCTGACCGATGGGAAGCATCCACTGCTCGCCCGCGTGATGGTCAATCGCATCTGGATGCATCACTTCGGCAAGGGCCTGGTGGCCAGCGCTGGGGATTTCGGCAAGCTTGGGGAGAAGCCCTCGCACCCTGAGCTGTTGGATTGGCTTGCCTCCGAGTTCATGGCCAAAGGCTGGAGCATCAAGCACCTGCATCGCTTGATCATGTCCTCGCGGACGTATCAGCAGAGCTCGAAACGCACGGACGAGCGAGACCTCATCGACCCAGACAATCGCTTTCTCAGCCGCATGAGTGTGCAGCGGTTGGAAGCTGAGACGCTGCGGGATTCGTTGCTGGCCGTCTCCGGTCGTATCAATCCCAAGACCGGTGGCATCCCTGTGCCCGTTACGTTCAATGAGGAAGGCGGCATCGTGCTTGGCAATGACACGCGCGACACGGCCGGTCGCCAGACGGGCAAGTTCCTGCCGCTCAATGGTGAAGAACACCGCCGCAGCATCTACGTGCAGGCGCGGCGCTCCATGCCGCTGGAGATGTTCGCCGCCTTCGACGCACCAGCGATGACGGAGGCCAATTGCTCCTCCCGTTCGATCACCACCGTCAGCCCCCAGAGCCTGTTGTTGATGAACAATGGCTACATGCGCGAGCATGCCCAGGACTTCGCCCAGCGCTTGATCAAGGAATGCGGCACCGATGTGGAGCTGCAAGTGCAGCGCGCATGGCGGCTCGCCTTCAGTCGCAACCCAAGCATGGCCGACGCCCAGGGCGCTATCGACTTCGTCAAAGAGCAGACCGAGCATTACCAAACCACGCCAGCGAAACTGGAGCGCGTCGCAGGGCCAGCGGACAAGGCGGACGCTCCGCCGGAATTGCTGGGCCTCGCCGCCCTGTGCCACGCCTTGATGAGCGCCAATGCGTTTCTCTACGTGGACTGAATCATGAATACGCGTCGTCACTTTCTTCGCAGCAGTTACGGCGTGGGGGTCGCCGCCGTGGTGGGGTCAGAGCTGCTCGGGCAGACCCTGCCAGAGGTCACCCCGCTCTACATCGAAGGCTACGCGGGCAAGGTCAGCGTGCAGCAGGGTGACGCGGTGCCGCTGCACGTGAACACCAGTGGGGCGAAGTTTGAGATCGAAGTGACGCGCCTCGGCGCGAAACGCGAGGTGGTGTGGAGCAAGGCCGACGTCAGCGGCCAGCGCCATGATGTGCCAGAGAATGCCTCGGCCTTCGGCTGCCAGTGGTCTGTGGCAGTCAGCGTTCCAGTGGGCAAGGATTGGCGCTCTGGCTACTACGAGGTGAGCCTGCGCACGACAGACGGCGGGGGCAAATGGCGGCAGCGTGGGCGACGCACCGCCGAGTCATCCGCCTTCTTCATCGTGCGGGCCGCGCAGCCGGGCAGCACCTCCCGCATTCTGCTGCAACTGGCGACCAACACCTACAACGCCTACAACAACTGGGGCGGCTTCAGCGTGTATGCCTACAACGGGCTGTCGAACATCCAGGGGCATCGCGTCAGCTTCCATCGGCCCGCTGCCTCGCAGTTCTCGCGCTGGGAGTTGCCCTTCGTGCAGTGGGCCGAGACGAATGGTTACACCCTGGAGTTCGCTGCGAACCAAGACCTGGAATTCCATCCCGACCTGCTGGCCAGCTACGCGCTGGTGCTCAGCGTGGGCCATGATGAATACTGGTCCTCCCCCATGCGCGACAGCCTGGAGGCTTTCATCGGTAAAGGCGGCAACGTCGCCTTTTTCAGCGGCAACACCTGCTGCTGGCAGACCCGCAGCGAGGATGAGGGGAATGGCTTCACCTGCTGGAAGCAGAACTTCCACAGCGACCCCCAGTATCAGACGCGCGCTTTCAAAACGCTCAGCACGCTCTGGAGCCATCATCTGGTGCAGCGGCCCGAGACCCAGCTCACCGGCGTCGGCTTCCTCTGGGGCGGCTATCGGAAAAGCCACGGCCAGTTCATGGACGAACCCGCCGAGTATGCCGTGCACCGCCCTGATCATTGGGTGTTCCAGGGCACCGGGTTGAAGCGCGATGCCACCTTCGGGGCCAAGGACACCATCGTCGGCTACGAGTGCGACGGCTGTGAGCTAGAGTGGCGGGAAGGCCTGCCCTTCCCCACGCATCGCGACGGCTCCCCGGAGACGTTTGAAGTGCTCGCCACCTGCCCCACCCGCTGGCACCCCGACGACTGCGAATGGTATGAGCAGTGGGAGAAAGGCCGCGTCGGCCACGCCTGCCTGGGCGTCTACACCCGCAGCGGCACCGTCTTCACCACCGGCAGCACCGACTGGGCCCACGGCCTCGCCGGCGGCGACGAAACCGTGATCCGCATCACTCGCAACGTGCTGGACCGGCTGCGGAAGTGACTCCTTTCAGCGCTCTACCGCCGGCCCTTCGACCGGGCGCGCTTCCGTTGCTTCAGCTTCTTAAACGTGGATAAGTGGGCCTGATCGAGCCAAAAAAGGAACGCGGGTTTTCCGTGAAGCAAACGGTCAAAAACCAGGCGCGATGCCTTGATGCGCCAAGATCGGAAGCAGGGTTTTATTGTGACCCAACCGAAGGCGCACATTGATCCTTTGGACGAATTCAGAGCGTTGTCTGCGAATCGGTTCTGAGCCTTGAAAAACCAAGGAAATCGAACGCTCGTTCTGTTGTCAGATAGTTGCCACATAACCCGCCATTTGATGCCATTTCCTCCCATTATGCGCCAAACCGCATGAAGCTGGAAGCCTTATTCTATAGGGGTTCCAGCGTTTTTTGATGGCTCAGGGAACCCTCGTTATATCCATTTAACATCCGAATCGTGGCCTTCGATGCAGTGCTGATCAAGAAAGCCGTTCATCCCGGCAAGGGCGAAGCAGCCCAGCAGAACGTAGGCAGCGCAAGAAGGAGGGTGAAGAAGCGACGCATGGACAAGGACGTGAGGTAACGCTAGACGAGCGCTAAAGCTGATGACTTGCTTGTAAATCGCCATTATGATCCATCAGCGCGGCTCTCCCGCTATAGCCCAGATTTCGTCGGTTGATCGCCGCCGGGGAGAGGCTGGGGATTATCGATTTTCCAGACAGCGGGTTGGCCTTTTCGTTGCTGGGCGAGCCAGTTGAGCGCGGGCGCATAAACGATCTCGTGCGTGCCCTGGAAGATGGTGACTCGGGTGTTTCCAGAGGTGGCACGGAAGACGGGTGGCCAGTGGGTGTAGAGGGCGTCGGGTTCAGGCGCGGGCCAGCCTTTGGGCAAGGTCTGGCTGGTGTAGTAGTCGGTGATTGCCTGAGGGGCGAGTTTGTCTGTGGCGACGGCGTTAAAGGCGAGCAGGCTGTGGGTGTAGGGGACGCTGCCGGTGCGGCCATCGTGCAGGCCAGCGGCGATGTCGAGTGGGACGGCACTCGCCTTGGCCAGCCAAGTGAGCGGGGAGCGCTGGCGGGCATCGGCGCTGCGCTTCGGGCTGTCGGGTGGACCATCGAGGGCGGCTTCGATATTCTGCGCGTATTTGTCCAGCTTGCCAACCTTCACATGGTCGCGGTGCCATTGCGCGATGTCGGTGATGCCGCACCAGGCAGAGACTCCCGCCCAGATTTCTGGGTGTCGCCCCGCCATGAGCAGGGCCATGTGGCCACCGCCGCTGACGCCGACGAGGTAGATGCGCTGAGGGTCGATGCGCGCGCTGGTCTTGGCGTGGTTCACGGCATCAACGACATCCTGCACGGCGAGGTCCGAGCCGAGGGCGGCCGGGGTGTGGTTCGGTCCTCGGAAGTTCGGATACACGAAGGCCCAGCCGTTCTGGATGGCCCAGGCGGCGTAGGTGCTACCGTTCACGGCCTGGGTGTAGTCGCCGCTCCAGGTGTGCAGACCCACGAGCAGGGGGCGCGGCTGGCCATTGTCGGCTGGGGCGTAGAAAAGCGCCGGTTGCGGGGTGTGGTCGGCGCTACTGGTGACCTCGATCTTCTGCATCTGTTTGGGCCAACCAGGGAGGGCGGCACTGATTTGAATGGAGAGCAGGAGGCTGAGCAGAAGTGGCTTCATCTCCGTCCTGAATAGCGGAGAGCGCGCGGGGACTGCAAGCTTGTTTCCGCTGTGGGGGCGGTTACTCGAACTGAAGCCGAGGCTTCATCTTGTCGAGCGTGAGGGGGCCGATGCCTTTGACATCGAGCAGGTCCTCGGGGCGGGTGAAGGGCTTCTTGGTGCGCTGCTTGATGATGGCCTTGGCCAACTCGGGACCGACCTCGGGCAGCGTGGCCAGTTGCTCGGCGGTGGCGGTGTTCGGGTTCAGCGGTTGCTTGGAGGGATCAGGCCGCAGAGCCACGAAGACCAGCACAGCGACGCAGGCGATGGCGGCCAGAATCCACAGCCAGCGCTGGGAGTTCGCAGCGGCTTGCTGATCGGCTTCGCGTTTGGCGAGGAAGGTCTTGAAGGCATCGCTCATGGTGCTGCACGTTTAGGGCACTGTGGTGTGGTGGCAAGATGAAAGGCCAGCGGGTCAGAATCCGCCCAGGAAGATGATGCTGCCTATGTAGGTGATGGCCAGTGAGATGAGGAAGATCGCGGTGACGAAGAGCAAGGCACGGCCCAAGCTGCGCATCTTGGAGTCGGCGATGGGGGAGACGTAGCCCTTCACCTCGGGCGTGTGTCGCAGCGGTTTCCAATCGTGGCGCGGCAGGCCCTGCACGCGCTTCAGCGATTCGCTGAGGTCGGGTGTGGCGAGGTGACTCAGGTCCAGCGTGCCTTCGGCGAGTCGATCATTGATGTCGTCCAGTGAGACGGGGCCTTCAATACGGGCGTCGAAGCTGGGGCGCAGGTAGTAGTTCATGGGCAAGGATTCCCTGCACGAAAAAGGGCGGCGCATCAAGGATGCAGCCGCCCTTCGCAGAAGTCGTGGTTGATCCGTTACGCAAACAACTGCGTCACCGGCTTGGCCTTCACCAGCTCGCGGGGCTGGTTGAGATGGTTGTAAACCACGGTTTCGGGGTCGATGCCCATGGCGTGGTAGATCGTGGCCAGCAACTCGGTGGGGTGCACTGGGCTCTCGGCAGGCGAGGAGCCGGTCTTGTCCGACTTGCCATGAATGTAGCCGCGCTTGATGCCTGCGCCGCCGACGACGGCCGTGTAGCAGTAAGGCCAGTGATCGCGACCGTCGGCGCTGTTGCCATTGCCGCTGGTGGACACGCCTTTCTCGGGGCTGCGACCGAATTCACCCAGAGCGACGACCAGCGTCTCATCGAGCAAGCCGCTGGAGTCCAGATCGGCAAATAGGGCGGACAGACCTTGATCCAGCATGGGGCCGGATTTGGTCTTCATGCGCTCGGTCAGGCCTACGTGATGGTCCCAGGAGTGGTTGTCAGAGTTGGCCACCTTGGGCCAGATGACTTCCACCACGCGCGTGCCCGCTTCGAGCAAGCGACGGGCGAGTAGGCAGCTCTGGCCGAAGGTGTTGCGGCCATAGCGGTCGCGCATTTCTTCGGTCTCGCGGTCCAGGGCAAAGGCATCGCGCGCACGGCCGCTGGCGATCAGGTTCAGCGCCTGATTGTAATACTGATCCATGCTCAGGTTCGACACCGCCTTCTCAATGGCAGGCATCTGATCATTGATGGCATTGCGCAGCTTGGCACGGCGTTGCAGGCGCAGGCTGAAGAGGTCGGGGCGGAGCTGCAAGTCGTCGATCTTGATGCGGGACATCTTTTCCATGTCCATGTCGTCGCCGTCCGGGTAGAGCGTGTAGGGGTCGTAAGCCTTGCCCAGGAAGCCAGCGGTGCCGCCTTTGCCAATAACGTTGGACTCCTGCAAGGGACGCGGCAGCATGACAAAGGGCAGCATCGGCTCGTCCATCGGCTTCAGGCGGATGATGTTGCTACCGAAGTTTGGATAGTCCTTCGCATTCGGCGGCTCGAGCTGGCCGGACGGGCTGACCTTGTCGGTCGTGTAGCCGGTCATGATCTGGTAGATCGCTGCCGTGTGGTTGAACAACCCATTGGGCGTGTAGCTCATGGAGTTGATCATGGTGAATTTGTCATTCACGCCCGCTAGCTTGGGCAGGATCTCAGTGAAGTGATGCCCAGGGACCTTGGTCGGGATGGTCTTGAAGGCGGAGCGCACATTGTCCGGCACGTTCTCCTTCGGGTCCCAAAGGTCGAGATGCGAGGGGCCGCCTTGCAGGTAAATCATGAGCACGCTCTTCGCCTTGCCCCAGCCTGCACGGCCAGCGCCCACAGCCCCAGTCGCAGCCTGCGCACGGAAGATGTTGTTCAGCGTCAGGCCGAGCATTGAAGCGCCGCCGACACGCAGAACGTCGCGACGTGAGATGCCGAGGTGCGTGTCGCACAGGTCTTTTCCAGGAACTCCAGGGATGCGGAACATAGCGTGAGAGCGGGTTGAGGTGACTTACAGAGACGGTAAACAACGCCGCATCTGCCCAGGTTTTTGCCAGGAAGTCAAGCCTGTGGGATTCTGCGTGCGGCATGGCGGGAATGTCCATGTGCGGGGGCTTGCGCTGGCCAAGGCTGAATTTGCGATCTCGCCGTGTATGGGTCGCCCCTTCAGGGCTCGACCGGAGGGAACGGCCCGACCCAGGGCGTTGCCCTGGGCTGGGATAGAACGCGTCATTGGCGCTGTCGGAGTCAATGCGTCTTGCGGTGCTCGCGTCTTGGGGGTTGGCGGACAGGATGTCCGCTCGCCGTTGTCAGGCCGGAGGCCTAACCTCCTTTCCGCTGCTGCATGTTCAGGGCCGAGTGAGCTGTGGTGCCTCGGCCCCGCCGACTTCCGTAGGTGGTTGCGTTCTTGGATTGTGTCGAGCTGATGAGACTGGGATCGCTTTTGTTGAGACGGACGGGCTTATCGAGACTCCAAAGGGGCTTTGTTGAGATTCACAAGCCTTGCGATATCCGTCGTTGCGCCTGGAACATCTGTCGCAGCGCTTGGGACGGATGTGTTGGTCGCTAGGCGCTCTGTCTTGGCTCACCGCTTTAGGTCCGGCCTCGAAGAGGCCAGTCACAACGGGGCACGAATGTCCCGGCTCGTTGCTCGGTCGCGTTGTTTCCCACGAAATCCTCCGATTGCACGCTTGGAACTCGCGCTCCGCCCTGCTACTCTTATGCGCCTATGTCACAAGCCATCATGGACCCCGAGGAGGTGCGGCGCTTCGCCAAGGAGCTGAAGCGCTTCAACGACGACTTGCAGACCCGCGCGGGCTCGCTCCAGGCGCGGTTCGCGTCGCTGGGCAGCACTTGGCAGGACGACGAGCACGCGAAATTCGCTGAGGAGTTCATCACGACCATGAAGGCCATGCGTAAGTTCCTGGAAGTCTCCGAGAAGCACACGCCCTACCTGCTGCGCAAGGCCCAACGCATCGAGGAATACTTGTCGCAACGCTAATCCTGACGCATGGCCACTGACGCAAAAGTCCGCAGCATCGACGAACTGGAAGCCTTTCGCTCCGGCATGATCGTGTTTCAAAATCGCGCTCGCAAGGCCATCGACCAGGCCAGCGACGAGGTGAAGCGCACCCGGCTGTGGATCGAGACGGACCGCGTCCCTTATTATCAGGCGCTGGTGAAAAAGCTGACCCAACGCCTGGAGCAGGCCGATGCAGAGCTGATGAGTGCGCGCATGTCGGAATTCATCGACAACCCGACCGTGCAGCAGCAGGCGGTGCGCAAGGCCAAGACCGCGCTGCAAGCCGCCGAGGAAAAGCTGAAGGTGGTAAAGCACTGGTCGCGCTCCTTTGAAACGACGGTGCAGCCGATGGTGAAGAAGCTGGAAGGTGTGACGCAGTTCATCGATTTCGACATTCCGCAGGCGATCATCCACATGGCGCAACTGATCCGCGCGCTGGATGCGTATGCGGAGAGATCGCCCGTCTTGTCCACGCCACCCGCAACCACGGCAGAGGAGGCCGGTTCATCCCCCGCATGAGTGCACGAATCGGAGCGGCCAATCTAGAAGCAGCGGTGAAGGAGCTGGCCGTGCGCTGGCAGACCACGCGCGGCTACTGGCGGGATGAGAAGGCGCTGGACTTCGAGCGCACGTATCTGGCGAAGCTGCCGCAGGTCGTCGTCCGCGCGAAGTCGATCATGGAAGAAATGGACCAACTGCTGAGAAAGGTAAGACACGACTGTGAGTAACACCAACGACCTGAGCACACGCCGGAGCCTGGAGCTTCTGCGCCAACTGCAAGACACCGCCGGGAGCACTGCGCAAGCCGAGGAAGCGCTGACCGCGCGCCTGCGCACGCGCCGCTTTAATGTGGAGCGGAAATTCCAGCACGCCATGAAGGTGGTGGAGGACAAGCTGGCGGCGCAGACGACGGAGAATGACACGACTACCCACGCGCTGGTGCAGCAGGTGGAGGACACGCACGTGGCGCGTGAGAAGCATATCAAGCGCTTCCAAAACAGTGGTGTGCGCAACATGTCGCGCATGTCGCAGGACGCGCGCGAACGCTTCCTGGGCAAGGTACAGGTGAAGCGCGTGGTGATCGAGCGGAAGCGCAGCGATGATCTGAAGCAGACGACGGCGACCTTTGACACAAAGTCCGCCGAATTATCGGCACAGGACGAGAAGCTGGCTCCGCTGGAGCGCGCCGCTTGCGGCTTTTTCAGCGGCTACGGTAGCTTCCTGAAGCTGCTGCAAGAGAAGCCTGCCAGCGTGCCGGAGCTGAAGGAACACAGCGAGGTCATGGCTTGGCTGGACCAGCATCTGCCGCAGGCGCGGGAGCAGCTGACAGCCTTCCGCCAGCGCTTCATCCCGCAGTTCTTCACGGTCATGTCGCTGCCCATGGCTATGCTGCTGGCACTGGTCATCGGCGGGGCGGTGCTCTTCGGTATGGGCGCGGATCAGATGGCCATCGAGAAGGCGGTGCTCGTGGTCGGCGTGTGGTTAGTCGTGGTGCTGTGCCTGCACTTCCTGGGCAAGCGACAGGCCGCGGACAGTGCGCAGGCGATCGCCAAGCTCTTGAACTCAGCGCGCGCCGTTCATGCGGTGGGTCGCAACTTGAATGAAACGGAGTGCGACACGCAGACCAAGGCCATCAAGGATGAGTTCGAGTCCGCTATGGAGAAGATCAAAAAGCAGTGGGGCAATGTGGACGATGTGCAGGCTGACTTCGAAGAAGTGGTGAAACAAAAGCTGACCTACAAGGTGCCGCTGCTGCTGGAGAAGAATGATGCGCTGCTGCATTCCAAGCTGCGCTTCATCGCGTCTCAGCGTGAGGAGCTTCAGCGCAAGATCGACACCGAGGCCGCCACCGAGCGCGAGCGGCACGGCAAGGTGCTGAGTAGCGAGTTGGCTGTGCTGTCCGGTGAAGAAGAGGATGAACTCTCTGTGCTGGAGGCAAACTGGCAGCTCAAGGTGCAACCTGTCTACGATGAACTGGCCCGGCTCTGCGAAGCGCCTGAGGCCAAGGTGCCTGACTGGAGCAAGTCTCTGGTTGATGCCTGGCAGCCGCCTGCGACCTTTAGCCCTGGGACGAAATTTGGCAGTGTCACGCTGAATCTGTCAGCCGAGTCTCTGCCGAAACATGAACGCCTTGCCTTGCCAGGGCCGGCGCTGATCGAGCAGCCTCTGATGCTCGCGTATCCGCAGCAGGGCTCGATCTTGATCCAGACGAACTCGGTGAGCGATGGCGAATCGAGTGCCGCGATCAACAACGTCGTCCTGCGCCTGCTCTGTGCGACGCCTCCGGGCAAGGTATGCTTCACCATCATTGATCCAGTGGGCCTGGGGCAAAACTTCGCTGGGGTCATGCACCTCGGTGACTATGAAGAGACGCTGATCAACCGCCGCATCTGGACTCAGCGCGATCAGATCGAGGAGCGCTTGGCCGAGCTGAGTGACCACATCGAGAAGGTCATCCAGATGTATCTGCGCAACGAATACGTAACGATCACGCAATACAACGAGCAGGCGGGCAGCGTTGCGGAGAAATATCACTTCCTCGTTGTTGCAGACTTTCCCGCGAACTTCAGTGATGTCGCAGCGAAGCGCCTGCAAAGCATCGCCGTCAGCGGTCCACGCTGTGGGGTCTTCACGCTCATTCATTGGGACAAGCGCCAAGGCTTGCCCGATGGCTTTGTGCCGGATGAACTGCGGCAAAACAGTGTCTGCCTGCGCGCCGAGAGCGGTCGCTTCGTCGTCGAAGGCGCGCCCAACAACGCGGTGCTGACGATGGATGCCGCGCCTAGCGATGAACTGGCCGTGCCGCTGCTGGGCAAGGTCGGCAAGGCGAGCATCGACTCGAATGTGGTGCAGGTGCCTTTCACCCAGATCGCGCCCAAGGCCGACGCCCTGTGGCATGAAGACACGACGCACGAACTGCGTGTGCCCGTGGGCCGCACGGGTGCGACGAAGCTGCAATACCTCGCCATTGGCAAGGGCACGCGGCAGCACGCTCTGTTCGCGGGCAAGACGGGCTCCGGTAAATCGACGCTGTTCCACGTCATCATCACCAACCTCGCGTTGTATTGCGATCCCGATCAGGTGGAGTTCTACCTCATCGACTTCAAGAAGGGCGTTGAGTTCAAGTGCTACGCCAATGCCAAGCTGCCCCATGCACGAGTCATTGCCATCGAGTCGGATCGCGAGTTCGGACTCAGCGTGCTGCAGCGCGTAGATGAAGAGCTGAAGCGTCGCGGCGACATGTTCCGCAAGCTCGGTGTGCAAGACATTGCAGGCTACAAGAAGGCCGGTGGCAAGGAGTCGGTGCCCCGTAGCCTGCTCATCATTGACGAGTTCCAGGAGTTCTTCGTCGAGGACGACACCATCTCGCAAACAGCGTCCGTGCTCTTCGACCGCATCGTGCGACAAGGCCGTGCGTTCGGCATTCACGTGCTGCTCGGCTCGCAGACCTTGGGCGGCGCTTTCACCTTGGCTCGCGCGACGATGGGCCAGATGGTCATTCGTGTGGCGCTGCAATGTAACGAAGCCGATGCCTACCTGATCATGGACGAGAATAATGCGGCCCCGCGCCTG